>OIEN01000005.1_pt1 | contig 258787 bp, 166 predicted proteins | sample 1581741 | NCBI WGS metagenome assembly OIEN01 (sample SAMN01760944, study PRJEB22395) | human gut metagenome | reverse complement strand
GAATTTCGCTACCTTAGGACCGTTATAGTTACGGCCGCCGTTCACTGGGGCTTAAATTCAACGCTTCGCTTGCGCTAACATCTCCTCTTAACCTTCCAGCACCGGGCAGGCGTCAGCCCCTATACTTCAGCTTACGCTTTAGCAGAGACCTGTGTTTTTGGTAAACAGTTGGTTGGGACGTTTCACTGCGACCAACATTGCTGTTGGCACCTCTTCTCCCGAAGTTACGAGGTCATTTTGCCGAGTTCCTTAACAAGAGTTATTCCGTTCGTCTTATGATTCTCTCATCGTCTACCTGTGTCGGTTTGCGGTACGGGCACCCACACGCTACTTAGCAGCTTTTCTCGCCAGTGTGAATTCGCAGACTTCGTTACTAAATTTCACTCCCCATCATCACCTAGGGTATGCTCTATATGGTACTTCACTCATTAGACCCCTCATGATTTGGCCACGGCTGTCCATCACCGTGTTCCTGCTATCCTACTGTGTCACTGCATCGCTCTTTGTCGCGCGTTGGTGGTACTGGAATATCTACCAGTTTGTCATCGGCTACGCCCTTCGGCCTCACCTTAGTCCCCGACTTACCCTGGGAGGACAAGCCTTCCCCAGGAAACCTAAGACTTTCGACGGCAAAGTTTCTCACTTTGCTTTCGCTACTCATGCCGGCATTCTCTCTTGATTGCAGTCCACCACCCCTCACGATATGGCTTCTGCCCGCAATCATTGCTCCTCTACCAATTTGAATAAATTCAAATTCCCAAGCTTCGGTGTAAGTCTTTAGCCCCGTTGAATTTTCGGCGCATCGTCTCTCGACCAGTGAGCTATTACGCACTCTTTTAATGAATGGCTGCTTCTAAGCCAACATCCTGGTTGTTTTTGAAATGACACATCCTTTTCCACTTAGACTTAACTTTGGGACCTTAGCTGTGGGTCTCGGCTGTTTCCGTTTTGACAATGGCGCTTATCCGTCGCTGTCTGACTCCCTGAGAACAATAACCTGGTATTCGAAGTTTGATAAGGTTTGGTAACCCGTGAAGGCCCCTAGCCTATTCAGTGCTCTACCCCCAGTTATCTTTTGTCAGAGGCTAGCCCTAAAGCTATTTCGAGGAGAACCAGCTATATCCCGATTCGATTGGCGTTTCACCTCTAACCACAAGTCATCACCGACTATTTCAACAGGCGTGTGTTCAGTCCTCCACGATGTGTTACCATCGCTTCAACCTGCTCATGGTTAGGTCATCGGGTTTCGGGTCTACGCTATGCAACTTATTTCGCCCTATTCAGACTCGCTTTCGCTTCGGCTCCGTGACAAAATCACTTAACCTCGCTACATATCGTAACTCGCCGGCCCATTCTACAAAAGGTACGAGATCAGACTATCATCTCATGATGAGTCGTCCTTTCTCTGCTTGTAAGCATACAGTTTCAGGTTCTCTTTCACTCCCCTCCCGGGGTTCTTTTCACCGTTCCCTCACGGTACTATTCGCTATCGGTCACTAGGTCGTATTTAGCCTTACGAGATGGTCCTCGCATCTTCACACCGGATTCCACGTGTCCTGTGCTACTCTGGTGCCTTCCAAGGAAAATTCAATTTCGGTTACGGGACTATTACCCTGTGTTGTCCACCTTTCCAGATGTGTTTACCTATCGTCTTTTCTCTTTTATGAAGGTCCTAAACCCCAAAGATATTTCTATCTTTGGTTTGGGCTCATGCAGTTTCGCTCGCCACTACTACCGCAATCGTTTTTTTACTTTCTTTTCCTCCACTTACTTAGATGTTTCAGTTCAGTGGGTTCCCCTCATTACACTATTTGATTCGTGTAATGATAACACCGTATTAACAGTGCTGAGTTGCCTCATTCGGAAATCTACGGGTCACAGATTATGTGCATCTCTCCGTAGCTTATCGCAGCTTATCACGTCCTTCATCGGCGCCTAGTGCCAAGGCATTCCCTATATGCTCTTTGTAGCTTAATCATATTGATTTGGATTTCTTAGCATTTTCGCTTGTTGCTGACCTTTCAGTCAACAACTTTTACTCGACTTAAATTTGAGTATGCAAATATCGTATTACATTAAAAACTAATTAAATTTAAAAAGTTTAAACTCGTAATAATATTTGACTTTATCTTCTAAATATGTAGTTGTCAAAGAACTTTTGTTGACCAGTTGACTCATTCATCAACCTCTCTTGCGGTGTCAACATGCGTATTCTAACACAATAGGAAAAAGTTTGTCAACACTTTTTTCAAAAAAATTTTAAAAATTTTCAACTTTTTTTTTAAAATTTTTTTTACCCCTAGGCGTCTTGCCGTGTGTTCGCAAAAATAGCCCAAAAATGGCCAAAATTTCTTAAAAAAATTTTTTAAAAATTTTATATTTTTTTTATTTTTAGTAAAAATTTCTTTAAATCAACAAAAAATTTTTTAAGAAAATCAAACAAGTTTGCAATAAAAAAACTCCCTCTAAGGAGTTATTCTAAAATACTTTGCCATATTCTCCACCCTATATAAGTCCCCCTGCTATGTTCTTATACATCTTTTATGTTTAATTCTTTAAAATTTTTGTTTCAATAAAGATTCAATTTGGTTTAATTTAAACTCTTCCCAACAGCTTGCAAAAATTATATATGAAAGAGTCCTGGCATAAAACAATGTTTTTAAAGCGACTTACAAATCAAAATTTTATTATTTGCAAGCTTCTTGTCTTTTATATATATAATAATATTATATTATATAATATATTACATAATAATAAGGCACGAAGAACGCAAAGAAGCAAATCTATTGCAACAAAAGAAAAAGGACTAACAAGTAGTCCTATCTTAATTCCTTATCATCATCTATCATTTCGTGAGAGCCATCCATTTTGAATACAGTGTCTTCAATGATAACAGTCGCATTCTGGTAAGCATCTTCCATTTTGTCTGAACTAAGCTTCTTTGCTGTATCTTTTCCATATCTTCCAAAAAGAACATCTTTGATAACTGCGTATGCTTGTGATTTGAAATTTGATTGATCTTCAATGATCGCTCTTTTACCATAAGTATCAAGAACTTTCAAAATGTCTTTTGACACATCAACATCACAATATTTTTTGTTTATGTCTGGATTTTTGATTATTTTCAAAAGTTGACAAGCCTCATCACAGTATCCAAGTTTTATAGCTGGTCCAACCAAACTTGAAGCAATTTGATTTATCTTCTCCAATCCTTCGTCACTCACTGGCATATTTTCCAATCTATTAAGCTGGCTGATAATGCTTTCATAAGCTTTCAACTGAGTCTTTATCTTTTCATCTATAAGTTGGCAGTGGAAATTAAACTCGCTGATTGTTGTTGAGAAATAACGATCACTTATAAAACTAAACAACTTAGAATTTCTTTTGATGCTATTTAACAAATTTTTGCATTCTCTTTCCAATTTGTCAAAATATTGTCCTTCAAGCATGTTTATATATTGTTCTTTACCTTCCATATTATCTCCTTATTTTCGTTGTAATATTAACTCATCAAAAAACCTTTGTCAATACCAAATACAAAAATAAAAACAACTTTTAATCTAACACAGAAAGTAAACACAAACATTTGTGCATTGAAATTTTACTCAACTGCTTGTTTTGTGCTTTTTATCAACAAAACAAAAATGTTGATTTTTTAAGTTCACCCAATAAGTTTTGTTTTCTATTAGTAGGTCGCCCTTATAAAAGATCTTTGATTTTTTTATCTTGTCACAACCCAACTCTTTATAACTTATGTCATAAAAATTGTAACCGAGCAAATTTAATAATGGATTTATATAGTATAAAGAATTATTTATATACACTATACCAATCATGATCAAAACTAGCACATAGACACAATAAGCACTCACCAAAGACAAGTCTAGCGGAATGGCAAAAAATACAAACAAAGAGAAATATCCCAAAAAGTGCCTGTCCGTAATGTTCTTTTTTGAGACAATCTCTACTTCAATTGATTTTCCATTTGCAAAGTAAATATTCCATAAAAGTCCAATAGCCCCCAGCACCATCAAAAGCAAAAGAGTGACAAAATTCAATGTGTTTAAAACATTGAATGTGGCATTGTGGTTTATGATTTCAACAATAAGCTTCACAAATACTAAAAAGTACATTGGGACAAAAGCACTTATGTATAACAACAAATTTTTTAGATATTGTTTCATAATTTTATTTTAATTAAAATAATAAAAAAAATAATAAAAATAAAAAAATATATAAAAATTCATTAAAAATTCATTATTTTTTAATAAAAAATCAATTTTTTTGCATTTTTTAATTATTTTTTTAATTTTTTAAAAATTATTTATCTCCATATAATAAGCAGAAATAACAATTTTGAGCATTTGCCAATTTTAAAATGTATTAAATAATATATAATAATTATAATAAATATATATTCTATTTATTTTGAATTATTTTTTCTTTGTGATAAAATATTTCTGAATATGAGAGGTAATTATGGAAAAGAAAAATAATTTGGTAAAAAGTATTTTCTACATATTTTTTGCTATATGCTTTATAAGCTTTGGCATAATGCTATCAAACAAGGACAACATCAAAAACTTTGCTCTTGCAGAAGATGTTTCACAAGAAGAAATAGACAATCAAAATATTCCTTCTTATTTCTCTGCACGAGAATACATAACTGACGGAACAGAAGATGAAGAAGGAGAAAGCACCGACTACGAAAATCCAAACAGTCTTATTTCTTCTGACACATTTATGTTTTTCAAAGAAGGGACAAGTTCAAACTACTTGACCTTATCACTTTTGACAAACGGATCAGAACTTAAGCCTCAAAATGATATATACAACTATGTTTATTATCCAGACTTGACTGACACTACAGTTTTCTATTATTACAGCATCAATTCTATAAGCCTTTATGTCAATGGCGCTTATAAAGATATTGATATGGGAAACTATATTCAATCAAGCGGATTCTCTTTTTCAAACAATGCCTCTGCTCAACTTGAACAATTTGAAATGACTTTCAAACCTCTTCCAAGCAATGGAGAAGCAGGTCTTGAAAGCAACGAAATTGCCATCACAAACCAAGCAGGAGAAGTCATTGAAGGGATTTACAACTTGTCCTTGTCTTTGACACTTTACACCTGCACTGATGGTGGTACTGCAACAACAGAAGAAGTCTTCTCAGATCAAAATGTGACAATCAATTATAGCTTCTATGTTGTTGATCAAGAATCTTACTTCTTAAACAACAGACCTAACATTACCTATACAGCCTTTGACCATGAAGTTGCTGTTTCAAGTTTAACAAATCTCAACTATGCTTATTATCTCTACAGCAACTATTCTTCAGAAGATTCTGCAAACAAGATTCCTTATGTAGAATATGATTACACAAAATTTGAACTTGCCATAAGTAAATCAATCTCAAACACAACTTACACAACCAGTCTTCTTTATGACAAAGACCCAGCATCTGAATCACCAGTGCTTATGAGTGGAGATGATATAGTAAACATAAAAATCAACACAAACAACAATACTTGCCGTGTTTACTTCACTGATGTAGGAAACTATGAACTCACTTTAAGTGCAATTCAAATTGTAAACTACTCTACCACCCCAGAAACCACTGAAATCAAAAAATATTCTTTGAATGGTGTCACTGGAGCAACAAAAAAAATAATGGTTTACATGTATGGTTATCAAGCAAATTACACTGACCTTGACAAGCCTACAGATGAAAACAACATCAGACAAATAAGCGAACTTAAAGAATACGACTTTGAAAACGGAAACTTCACAAACAGTGCCGATATCACAAGTTCATTCTTGGCATCAAATGGAAACTACTCTCAATCAACAGGAAACACAACATTCAACATTGTTAATGTTTTAAATTATATAAATTCAAACAATATTACTCCTGTAAAAACAAATCAAACACCTATTAAACTTTCTGTAAATGCCAAACTTTCAACAACTGTAAACAGCTACATTTTCTCAACAACAAAGGTTTCAAGTGCATATTCTGTTTACAACAACGGAAAACTCGGAGAAGAAACTCTTTACAGAACAGCATTTACTGGACTTACAGACAGTGCTGCCGGAAAATACATCTACATAGTTGGTTATACTTTTGATAACTATTATCTTACAGAAACTACCCTTTCTGCAAACACAGTATTTTATCAAGTGTTCTATTTTGAAATTGTAAAAGATTTACCAACAATTGAAGTTGTGACAACAACAGGGAACAAAAATGTTCCATCAGACACATATGTAAACGAAAATGTAAACATTGTTGACAGCACAAAAGAAGATCCTTTCAACAAAGATGTGACAATTCAAATTTATGCTTATGATTACAACAGAAACACATATTTGACCGGATTTGGTGGAGAACAAGGAATTTCATTTAGCTCTCTTCTCCCTGCTCAATCAACAGAAAATGTGATCACTTTGGAGCAAAGTGCTCATTACACAGTGAGATTGTATTACACAAATGAAATAACATCTTCAAACATTCTTTACTCTTCAAAAACAGGTTTCTTCAGAGAACAAACTTTTACAATAGACAAATACTCACTTGAAAACATAACAGCTAGAAATGTTACAGAAATTACAAATTCTACAAATTATAAAATCGTTTCTACACTTTCAAATTTCTCAACAAATCAAAGCATTGTTTTCTCTTGGAATGAAAAGACTAGTGGGGCAAGAACTTATGCATATTATAGATACTTCCCTATCATTGATGAACAATATTACAGCAACAGAGAATCAGTTCTTTCAGGCACATTGGACAAGATGTTAAATTATCAAAAAGATGTTTCTTATCTACCTGTAAACAGCCTTCTCAATCTTTCAACAACAAACAACAACTGGCTTCCATATCAAGGCAACACTATTGATTTTTCTACAAGTGTTTCAACAGAATATGTTTTGTCAGATGCAGGTTTGTATTTGATAGATGTTTATGATGAAGCTGGAAATCACACAGTTGATGTGTTTATGATTGACAAAACAACTCCTTACTTTGCAATCAATGATGGAGAATTGTATAAATTGACAAGCTCTTCAGTCTATGTGACAACACCTTCAACATTATATTGGGCTAAAAACAAAGCAATTTATATCGTAAACTTTAAAACACCAAGTTATACTTCAACAATCAATGCTGACAATGTCACAGAAAATGACTTGAAATACGACGGAACAAATTATTATGATTTTTATCTAACTTACGACGGAAAAACACCAAGCACAGACATCTTTAAAGTAATGTACAACAAATTGTTCGCTAAAAATTATATGCAGTCTTTGACTTACGGAGTTTCTGTTTCCCCTTCAACTGATGGCGTCTCAAGTTATATAAGCAGTTATACTGGAATGTATATAACAATACCAATCAATGAAGTATCATATTATATAGATAATGACCATCCAGACTACACCGCACAAACAGGAATTTATTCTCAAGCAATAACTGTAAATGAAGAAAACACCTATCGTGTTTTGATAAGAGATATGTCAAATACCAAAAAAGATTTGGCTTACGATGACACTTACATAACACAATACACAAACTACTATTCTGCTAGACAAACAATCATAATCAGTTTTGACTCATCGGAATTCTTCATACAATTTACAAACAGTGATGGCGAAACAGAAGTTATCACATCAAACAATGTTGTAGAAGGAACAATATCCGACACTTCAACATCAGAACAAAGAAAAACAAAAACAACTTATCTCAACCCTACAAAAATGAGTAAAGCATTTACATTGTCCTTCCTCCCAACAATCACAAATGAAGATATGTTGATCCAGGTAGACAGCGTAATAATAAGATATTATCCATATGTAGAAAACACAATTACTGTTGGAGATATAACATATCATTATTACACTTTGTCTGACAATGTGACAGAAATCAATGTTTATAACTTCCAAGAAAACGGAGCTCAAACGACTATAAAACAAGATGAGATAAGATTGAACTCAGAAAACATCACTACTGCTGGTAAATATGAAATTATAAGAACATATTACACAGATGAAGGTTATTCTTACAATGAGAACGACTTCTATCAAAGAACTTATGTCTTCTATGTGGACAGAAATGAAGTTGTTTCAAATGCCGAACTTGTAAACGATGAATCTGGTTCTCATCTTGAAAGCTTGGTTGGTGGAGATGTGTTTGTGTCAATGTATGACAACGGAACAAATGCCAGCCTTGTTGTGACCTTCCCAAACAGTGCAGAAGGGAACACAAATGGTTCTTCAATTTACAACAACGGCACAGTTCGTTCTGTTTTGACAACAAACTTGCTCCCTGTTTATGTATATGTGCCACAATATAAATACACAACTTACGCAAACAAGACAACAACTTTAAACTTTGCTACAAAACTTTACACTGATGAAGCTCTTTCTATTGAAGCCAACAAAACAATTCAACCAAAAACAAAAGTCACAATTTTATCTGCTACAGAAACTTATGCAAAAGTTTTGTTTGAAAATGCCATTTACTACATGCCAATCTCTGCAATAGACAATTATGACTTTGAAGTAAATTATAGTTCTTATTACATTACATCAACCAATACTACTCTTTATTCTGACGAAAAATTGAGCACGGCCACAACAACAATTTTACCTACAAACACAACATTGGATGTTGCTCAAATTGGCACAACAAGCACTCAAGTAAATTACAATGGCGGAACTTATTATGTAAACAATTCTTCTTATAAGAAAGTTGACAATGACAATTACTATTATTCAGACAATCTTATAAAGGAATATGCATTATATGCCGAAATTTATAAAGATGACACAGATGTATCAAACTTAATTGCAGTAACTTCTACAAACACAAAAAATCCAACTCTTAACACAATTGTTTCTGATGGATCTGGATTCTTGAACTTCTATAGATATAGCGACGGCACAAAACTAGACTATATCTCTGAAGAAGGAACATATTATGTAACAATTTATCAAGGCAGGTTTGGAACAGAAGTTGGAGATAACAATTATCAACAATCATTGACTTTCAGTTTTGAAGTAAAAGAATCTAATCCTGATTTTGTAGTTCAATCAACAACTGGTTCTTCATTAAATTCAGTAATCACCTCTCCTGCACCTACAGATGAAACAAAGCCAAGCATGACTTATTATACAAATCAATCAAATGTAAGTTTAATTTGGGATGCTGGAAGCACCTATATGGCAGAGATAGATATTGATGAAATGATATTTAAAACAAGCAAGGGTCAAACATTTAGAGCAACTGATGATGTATTTGCACAACAACCTACCCTTTCAAACAACACATACATTGCTCAACTTGACCTTAAGAAATTGAATGTTTATGAAAACAATGGCTATGTTGACATAACAATGCAATTCAAAAATCACGACTCAAGATTCTATTCAAAAGTGACAAAAAGAATTTATGTTGACCTTTCTGCACCAAGCACAAACATTCAAAACTTGGTAAACAATTCAACTGCTGGAAATATGATTGCTACATTGTCTACAACATCACTTAGAACATATTACACCGCAGAAATGGAACAAACCAGCGATCTTTCTACAACAAGCTACAATATAAGCAACAATACAGGAACATTTGCTTATTACTCATACAGTGTTGCAAACTCATATTTGCAAACATTGAAAAATTCTCTTTCTGGAGATGTTTACAAAACATATATCAGAGCATTTGTTGACACTCAAGGAAACAATACAAAATACACAACAGATGCCGAACAAGAAACTGCACCAACAGATTTCTTGGCATCAAACTTCACAGATCTTGAAACAGTAACAGAATTTAATCCAAACACTTATTACGAAATTATTGAAACTGATCTTGCTGGAAACATGACAATCTACACAATTTACATCACAAGTTATGTTCCAGACAGCACAGAAGGTAGCGATTACAACAAGTTAATCACCTACACAGATGCAGACGGAATCGAACATTCTTACACAATTGATGATTATTTGTTGACACAATCTTACACAAATGCAACACACAACATTTATGCAAAGACTGGATTTACATTAAACAATCTTAACTTCTTTGGAGATGCATGGGCACAAATAAAATTGAGCACCGTAAATTCAAATGGATTTACTACAACAAAATATTTGATGTTGACTCCTTGGGATAAAGATTATGCTTACGCATTTGTTGGACAAACTTACACAAAAATTGCAATCTCTGATCTTATTGACGGCAGTGTAAGTTCGAGATATAAAAATTGTTTAAGCGTTTACAACAGAGAAAATAGATCTACAACAAACTTCTATATCAATATCAGAAATACAAGTTTGACAGCATCTCTAACAAATGATCAAAACAGAGAATACATCAGATTTACACAACCTACTGATCAATCAATTCAAAGCTCAGCTTATGGTTCAACATTCTTGACTTCACTTTCAATCAAGGCAAACAACGAATTGATTTATTCTCAAACAAACAAATTAGGGTTCTCAAGTTTATGGCAATCAACTTCAAATATCATTGTGACAACAGACAACACTCTTGGAACAATTACTTTTGAAATCAATCCAAATTTAGGATTTGTCACTAACACAAGAATCGAATATGAATACACAGACAATTATGGCACAACATATAAAGAAATCCATTTGTATAAAGAAACATTGATCACACAAGAAGTTTCTTCAGAACAAGACTTGTACTCTTATTATGATACAAATGGTGGAAGATTGTATTACATCACAAAAGATGGGTTAAAATACAACTATAACCCAAGCAAATACACAGTTGAAGTGTTCGATTTGGTAGATGGAGAGATCTCAGAAGAACTCACAAAAGCCACAACAACCACCTCCCAAAACAGTCAAGGTGTTTCTACAATCCTTGTTAAAACAAACAATGATACAGGTGTTTACAATGACAGTTTTGCGTTGTTAGTAAGAGATTTCAACAACAATGATCCAACTACAAACCTTGTAAAAACAATTTACTTCACATTATACAACGAATTGCCACAAGTAAATGATACAAATGAAAACAATCAGCCTGGACAATTCAAAATACTTGATGCAAATGGAAACAACATAACAAGAAGTATAATTGACAATCTTGTAAATGATGAAACAGGATACTTCTCAGAAATCAGAGTGATTTATTCACAAAAAGAAACATTCATTCCAATCAAATATTCAATCAGTACCGACAAAGTCAATTGGACAGAAATCACATCTGGTACAAGATTGCAATGTCAATCAGATGATATGAAAAAATATTATCTCAAGATTTGGTATGATGAAACTTATTTGAAAAACGAAATGGGCACACCTGAATATGTATTTGGATATGTCCCAGACAGTGGCCAATATAATCAAATATTTGAATTTAACTTATCATCATTAAAATCAACATATTGGATCGAAAAAACTATAAACGGTGTCACATCAGTTGTTGATAAGAGTGATACAATCTACACAGCAAGCGACGGCAAACAATATGCAAATCACTATATCGTAAATTTAAGCTACACAGACAAAGACCTTGTTCAAATAAAGACAAATAAAGAACAAGAAATAACAGCAACCTTGGCAGATGTGTTTGTAGATAGTTCAACAGTAACTTCAGAACTTTGGATAATTTCAAACACAACAAGCGGAAACTTAGGAAACATTCCTCCATTCAATATAAAGATTGTTATAACCTACATTCCAAGTTCAGACAATTTTGTTGAAGAGTTTTATACATACAACATGAATGGAATTATTGATACAACAGAAAATCTTGTAAATGCTACATCAAAGAGCATCGTAATATCAGAAGACTATTCTTCAATCAACAGAATTGAACTTCAATGGTCAAAATATTATGGTATATCACAAAACGAAATCAACATCAGACTTGTAAAAGACGGCATAGAATTGAACCCTGTGGTATATACAAGAAAAACAAATGGAAAAGAATACAATTACGTTTACTTAACCCATTCAGGCAAATATTCAATCTCATTATATGACAATGCAGGAAATGTTCAAAAGTTTAACAGAGGCAACGCTGGTCAAACAGAAGCATTGACATTTATATTCCTTAAAGATGTTCCATTCACAATCACATATACAAACCCAGTGACAAACGAAGAAGAAACATCTCTCCCAATCAAACAAGCAATATACAATGGAAAAGTTTCTGTAAATATTGACAAGAGCACCCGTTCAGAATTCTATTCTCTTGATGGTTATCCAGTAATAAGCGTGACAAAAGATGGTGTTGAATATACAGAATACTTCCAAGATGACACAACCTATCTGTTTGAAGAACCTGGTTATTACGAAATTTCATTTACAGCAACAAGCAATTTGCCAGATGTTGGAAAGATTAGACAAGAGAAATATCAATTTACTATTTTAAATCCAAACGAATATAGATATTCTTATGTTTACAACAGATATTCAAATTATTATGTTGAAAAAGTAATTAAAGACGGAATTGATATAACAGAAGACTTGTTGAGAACATTGGATGTTTCAACAATAACAGTTGATCAAAAAACATATATGACAGAACTTCCATTGTCATATCTTGATGAAAAAACTGGAATAGGCACATACATGATAACAATCAATTCAAACGACAAGTTGTTTAAAGGTTCATCAGCAATTACAAGCTGGACATATCAAGTAAACATTCAAAATGGAACTGCACCAATAAAAATATCTATTGCTGAAGGAGCAGAAACAACAAGCAATATTACAGTAACTTTCAACCAAGCAAACATCTACAGCGAAATGGGAGAAAGCACATTAAGAATCATAAAAGAAATTGACAACAAAAACTACTTATATTACAGTTTGGATATCAATAGTTTAAGCACTGGAGAAACAACTGCAACAATTGATTCTGCAGGAACATATTATGTTCAAATACTCTCTCCAAGTGGAAACTTGTTATTCAGTTATAAAGTTGTTAAGAATGATCCTCTCAATGCCGCAGCAATTATAGCAATTGTAATTTCAGTAATTGTTGCAATAGTTGTAATAATCATAATTATTAAATTGAGAAAGAGAATTGCTGTTAAGTAAAAGAAAAAGAAGACATCAATCAGATGCCTTCTTTTTTATGCTCCTATCGCCCGTTATTTGCCGTTTTAAGCCACTTTCCATATTTTACACACAATTTATCAAGATGTGAAATCAATGCTGTTAAACATAAATTTATGATAAAATACACCACTTTTAATCATGTTTAATACAATAAAAAAAGACTGATATTTTTCAGTCTTTTTTTTTAATATTATTTCTTAAGTTCTTTATCAAGTTTTACTTTTGAAACAATGAAGTAAACAATTACGCCTACAAGAACAAGAACAGAGATCACAATCAAAATTGTTCCGATAATCTTATAAACAGCAACTGTATCTGTAGTTCTTGCTGTAACTTCGATGCTGAATGTTTCTGTTGCTGTGTTTCCAACTGCATCAGATACTTCAACTGTCAAAGTATAAGTTCCAATTTTGTCCAAATCGAATACATACATTCCACCAACAAGTTTGTATTCAACTTCTTTGCTTGTAGAAGTATTCAAAAGAGAAATTGTAGGTTTTGTTCCTTCTGGGAACGCCTTATTATCTGTGAAAGTAATCTTGCTTGGGTCAATTGTAAGTTCAGAACCGATTTCATAACTATCTTTAACAAAATCATCTGCAAATGTCAAAGTTGGTTCTACATTGTCTCCAACTGCAATTGTGTAAGCTTTTGTTGTGTAGTTATTGTTGTTGTCATAAACTGTATATGTGATTGTATAAGTTCCGTCTAATACATTTCCTGTACTTGATTTAATTGTATAAGAAGTGTCTTCCATTTGTTTATTGAATGTTTGAGAACCTGTATCACCATTAGCCAATTTCCAAGACAAAACAATCTTTGATTTATCAGCATTGATTCCACTCTTGTCAGTAGCTTCAATTCCATAAATCTTCAAATTGTATCCATCTGTTGCAGAAATATCTTCTGTAGAAATTGTATCAACATAATCATATTCTGTAATTTCTGGACCAACTGTATCTTGAACAATAATTGTATAAACATCACTTGTCAAATTATAATTTACAAGATCATTGCACCATTCTTCAAGATCTACATCTTCAAATACAGTACCATAGAAATCGTCAATTGTTATGCTATTGTCATCATAGTTGTAAACTTTTACTGAACCATCTTCATCTTTAACAACTGTATATTTTGTGCCAGTTTCGTTAACTACATAAGAACCATCTTTATTCAAAACAACTTCTGCTTTATTAGAATTTGTTGGGTTTTGATAATTGAAGAATCCACCTTTGTAAGAATTTGATCCAGCATCCCAAGCCATTTCTTGATATGTGAATGTCTTTGGGTTATAAACTGTAAGATTTACTGTATAGGCAATTGGATATTCGCCAACTGCATTTGGTTTAAATGAATTTTGTTGTCCGTATGTTGTGCTCCAGTTTGTAGCTTTTCCGTTTTCGTTTACGCCCATAACAACAGCATCAACATCTGCATAATCTTCTTCATTTCCAGCATAAACATCATAAGTTACACTGTTTGGAATTTGATAACTTACTGATGGAGTAGGTATTTCAATACCTGTTTCTGGATCATAGTTTGTGTCACCATCAAGTTCTACAGTCTTGCTTTCAAGAGAAGTGCTGATAACTGGTGGTTGAATGATTGATCTAGCTTTAACATCATAGTTTACAAATGCAACTACAGTTTTGTTATTGCTATCTTTAACTGCAATGCTTGCTCTATATTCTCCTGCAAATGAAGCAACAAATTTTCCAGCATGAACAGTATATTTCCCTGCACCACTTTGAGATAAGATATCTCTTTCTGATGAATAGTCATATGTTGCAACCTTTGTTTGAGTGTCTCCGTTGATGTAATATACATTAACTTCAAAACTCATAAATGAAACTGCATCATCCAAAACTGTCATTGTAGGAAGTTCAATTTCTTGTCCTTGTTCATATTCTGAAACAAAAGATCCATCTGCTGTGTTAATATCTCCTTCTTTAAATTGAGGAGGAGCATTGTCAACTGTGTTAGAAATATTTATTGTTTCACCATAGATGTTTGCATTTCCTTTATCATCATATGTGTAAGAAACTATTTGAAGAGTTACTGCTTTATCGCCAGCTTCTGACAAATCTATTGAATAAGAAGATGCACTTGCGTCTGTCAAATCAATATATCCATCATTAGCTTCTGAAGTAGAGTTATGATATTTTGCATATGTTTCTGTCAACAATTTTCCGTCAACTCTAACATTTGCAATATCAGCCCAAAGTTCGTCCAAGTCATTGTTTGAAAGAACATTGCTGTCTTTGTCATTAACTTGAATTACATTTCCTTCGCTGTCAAAATAACGATACATTGTCTTAACCAACATATTTGTATCATAGTTGTCTGTAGCTGTAGGAACATCAAATGTCACTTTTGCATTTGGCAAATATGAATCTGCAAGAGTTGTTCCAAACTTAATTGTAGGAACATCATTGTCTTCATAAGAACCAACATACATAGATTTTGTTATATCTGTTTCATTTCCTGCTGCATCTTTTGCGATGTAGTGAATGTAGTATTGTCCAGAGCCCATTCCGTTTTCTGATGTTGTAGCACCAAATGTTTCATTTACATCAATGTAAGCGAAACCTGCGGTAACAGCTTCTGCACTCTTAAACCATTCAAGAGCCTTATCGGCAGAATCAATAGCTGATTCGTTTACTGTTTTACCTTCAAAGTAGTTTTCTGCATTGAAGATTTCGTAAATTGTTTTATAGTTTGCATTGTCAACAACAATCAAATATCCATTATCTTTAAGCCAGTTGAGCATTTCAACATCACTGCTGATTTCTCCAGCTTGTTTTCTGATAAGGTAGTTGTTTGTCAACAAGTTTGTATAAGCTTTGTTTGAAGTAGTATTTCTATAATTGAATACCAAGTTATATTCTGCGTAGTCTGTGATTGTAAGTTTTGCAACAGTATCATCTGTCATAATCTTACGAGTAAGAACAACGCCCTCATCTCCAGCTTTTGATACATTGTCATCAATTCCAATAGCATAAACAACAACGCTGTTTGGAATAGCACGACTTTGAAGCTTGTAAGATGCATCTTCATATTTCTTGTCTTCATCTTTTACAGAAGCATCATAAACAATTGGAGTAGGTTTCTTTTCATCTTTAATGTTTTCAAATTCGTAAACACCTTTTGTTGAAGAAACTGTGTTTCCATAGAAGTCTGTAATAGTATATTCAAATGTATACCAACCATCTTTCAAAGGTTTAAATGCTGATGGGTTAACCAATGTTCCATCTTCATTTACAACTTTTTCATCTTCGTCGATTTCTTCATTTCCATTAAGGTCTTGATTGTATTCTTCTGCAGAGATAAGTTCATATCCCTTTGAAGAACTTGTTGAGCTGTAATAAGCTTTTACTGTGTAGTAAACATCAACTTTTTCACTTGCTGGTTTTGAATCTTTAGATGTTACACCAGTTGCTGCAGGCAATGTGCTTTCAACACCAGTTTGTCCATTGTCTGACCAGTCAGAAGCAAGTTCAAGTTGAAGTTTGTAATCTGTATAATATTTGTTTTCTTCTGAATAAACTTGAGTAGATTTTGTTGTAGATGTGACAAATTGTCCATCAAGATAGTATGCATATTTTACTGTATATTTTCCAGCACCAAATTGAGTATCTGCAAAAACGCTACCATCGATATAGTAATTTCCTGCTTCACCTGAAACAGTTACATTTTGAGAATTAACCCCACCTGTAACAGAGATAAGAACATAACTTCCTTCTTCTCCAACAGCATCTTTGCTTGTGACATAGTTTACATCTTCAACTTCTTCACCGTCTTCATCAGTAATTGAAGGCAATGGAAGGTTCAAGTTTTTATAACTATCTCCGTCTTTTGCAAGAGCAAGATCAATTACGCTTGGAATAAAGTTTTGTTCGTTGCTGTCAAAACTTATTGTAGCACTTGAAATTTCACTATCAACTTTAAGTTCGTAAGAGTTGGTATATGATTTTCCTGTGCTTGTATCTTCATAAGTGTAAGAATATGTTACAGTGTATGTTCCAACTTTGCTTGCAACAAAATATCCATAGTTGTTTTCATCTGTTGTCACAACAACTTTGTTTGTAATATCAGTTTCTCCTGAAGTTACTTCACTGCTGTTGATTTCTGTCAAATCCAAAGAACTATAACGAACAGTAACTTTTGAAGATTGCAAAGTTACATTGCTTTCAAGTTCTCCGTCTTGAGTTTTTCCAACAATAAAGTTATTGCTTCCACCAATGTAAGCATTTGGGATATAATATGTGCTACCCTTTACGACAGAAGTTGAAACTTCTTCATCAACTTTACCTATTGTCATATAAGAATAGTCAGTGTATTGTGACATTTGAGCCAAAGCAACCAAGCCATTAAAAGGCATACAAAGAACTGCAAGTGCAAAAGCTACAACAAGCACCAATCCTCTAAATACAACTGTATGATTTTGTCTTTTAACTTTCATAAAGTAAAATCTCCTATTTAAATAGTCTATATATAGTATAACTACGGACTATTTTATCTTAATTTTGCCAACAAGTCAAACATTTTTATGCAAATACCAAGCACAAAAAAGAATATCTTTTGCATTTGATATTTCGTTTCGACTTTTTGCAAAATTTATCAATATTTTGCGAATGGTTTTCATTCCTATACAAGAATAAAAACACTATTATTGTCGAAAAAATTTTTTATCTGTTTTTCACACCAATTCGACAAAAATCTTTCGCATTTTATGTAAAAAACATAAAGCAGGCTTATAAAAACCTGCTTTAATCAAACTTAAATTGTATAAGTTACCTTAACACCAGGTCCCATACTGCTTGCCAATGTGACACTCTTAATATATTGTCCTTTGGCAGCGGCAGGTTTAGCTCTTACAATTGCGTCCATAATTGCAGTAAAGTTTTCTACCAATTTTTCTTTTCCAAAACTCTTCTTTCCAATGATAACATGAACATTGTTTGTTTTGTCCAATCTGTATTCAACCTTACCTGCTTTAACATCTTTAATGGCCTTTGTAACATCAGTAGTTACAGTTCCACTCTTTGGGTTTGGCATTAAACCTTTAGGTCCAAGAATTCTTGCGATTCTACCAACAACGCCCATCATATCTGGAGTTGTGATAGCAACATCAAAATCAAGCCACCCAGCGTTGATTTTAGCAACGATGTCTTCTGCTCCAACATAGTCTGCACCTGCTTTTATAGCTTCGTCAGCCTTGTCTCCTCTTGCGATAACAAGAACTCTAACATTTTTACCTGTTCCGTTTGGAAGAACAACTACGCCACGAACTTGTTGGTCAGCGTTTCTTCCATCAACACCAAGTCTAACATGAAGTTCGATTGTTTCATCAAACTTAGCTGTAGCTGTGTTGAGAACATTTTCCATTGCTGTGGCAACATCATAAGCTGAAGACTTGTCAAAACTTTCAAGGCTCTTCAAATATCTTTTTCCTCTATTCATAATTCACCTCTCTAGTCCACAACTTCAACGCCCATGCTTCTTGCTGCACCAGCAATCATAGACATTGCACTTTCGATAGAGTCAGCGTTCAAATCTGGCAATTTTGTTTCTGCGATTTTTCTGATCTGCTCTTTAGTGATTTTTCCGACTTTTGTTTTGTTTGGTTTTGCAGAACCTTTATCAAGCCCAATAGCTTTTTTAATAAGGACTGCTGCTGGTGGTGTCTTCAATTCAAATGTGAAGCTTCTATCTTCATAGATAGTGATCACAACTGGAATGATAAACCCAGCTTGAGATGCGGTTTTCTCATTAAATTCTTTTGTAAAGCCAGCGATATTGATACCATGAGGTCCAAGTGAAGAACCAACTGGTGGTCCTGGTGTGGCTTTTCCCGCTTCGAGTTGCAATTTAACAACTGCTTTAACTTTCTTTGCCATTTTTCCCTCCTAATGTGGTGAATTGAACTAGGCAATTAGTTCTCCCACAAAATTTGACAGTTTAATGTCATGCCGGACAATATTTTAACAGTTACCTGAAAAATATCAAGTTTAGTTTATTTTGTGAACTTGTTCAAAAGTAAGTTCAACATTGTTTTCTCTTCCAAACATCTCAACAGTTACGGTAACAACACCTGCATCTGGATTTACAGCAACAACTGTTCCTACCATCTTGTCAAGAGGCCCTTCGATAATTTCAACTTTGTCGCCAACTTCAATGTCAGTTTCAACTTTGATCTTTTCGAGTCTAAGTTTCATAACTTCTTCGTCAGTCAAAGCCAAAGGTCTTCCTTTTGGTCCAACAAAGCCAGTAATACCACGAGTTCTGGTAACATTATGCCAAAGGTCATCACCATAAATCATCTTAACCAAAAGATAACAAGGCATACTCTTTCTAGTAACCAATTTTTTCTTGCCATTTTTTTCTTCAATGACATCTTCCTCAGGAATTACAATATCAAAAATTCTGTCTTGTAGATTAAATTTTTCTACAACCGTTTCAAGATTTTCTTTCGCAACATTTTCATATCCTGAGAATGTGTGAAGAACATACCATTTTGGTTCTCTTGAATGTTCCATAACAATACTCCTTATCTTTCAAGATTTGATTATAGTCTAAATTAGCTCACCAAAAGACTAACAAGCCAGCCAAGAAGAGTGTTTACACCATACAAGAAAAGTCCAAAAATCAAAACGAAAGCGATAACAATTCCTGTTTTCTTAACAACTTCGCCAAAAGTTGGCCAAGTGACTTTTTTAAGTTCGGAAATAGTTTCCTTTGTTTTTTTACCGATTCCGCCAGACTTATCTTTGTTTTTCTTCTTATCTTTTTTCTTGTCTTTTTTGTCAACAACTTTTTCTTTGGATTTTTTATCTTGTTTCTTGTCTTCTTTTGCAACTACGCCTTCAGAAACTTGGTCTTGTTTAACAGACTCTTCTTCTTGAATTTGTGCTTCAACTTGATTTTGCTTTTTAGACATAATTTCCTCCAAAATTTAGATATAAATTTTCTTTAGCACAAATTACTTTGTTTCTTTATGCTTTGTTCTCTTATTACATCTTGGACAAAACTTATTGATTTCAATTCTTTCAGCATTTGCAGAAGTATTCTTTTCTGTAGAATAATTTCTTTCTTTACATTCTGTACATTCAAGTGTAATTATTTTACGTTTTGGTGCTGCCATTTCTTTCTCCTAACAAAAAAACTAACACCCTTTCGAAGTGTCAGTTTAAATATATCACAATACTTTGTTCAAGTCAAGCGTTTTCATAAAGTTTGGTAATAAATTTTTAAGCCATATTTCCTTTTGAAAAATTATTTTAAAGATCTTTCTTTTCTTTCTTGCAAAAGTTTTTCTTCTTGCACAACTTCTCTTTTTCTTTGAGAAACTTTGTCAAAAACTTCTTTTTTGATTTCTTTGTCTTCTTGTGTCTTTGTAGGCATACGATACAAAAGAACTTTATAGAGTTTGTAGTTTACTCTAGGATCCAAACCAGGGGTGTTGTTGTATCCAACAATCAAAGATCCACCTTCCTGCTCACCAATTTCGTAAGCATCAAAAGAATTCAAAATGTTTAAAAACTTCTTTCTAATTTCTTTTTCTTGTCCTTCAGAAAGTTCAAAATTAGATTTTACAAGATTGTCTGATTTAGATCTATACATATTGTAATAAACATCATAAACTTTGCCGTAGAAATCTCTTGCAAGTGCCTTCAAAATATCATCATAAGTAAATTCATGAGTCAAAATCTTACTTTTTTCTGCCAAAGGCAATCTCAAATTGATGTTGAATGGAATGTTGAAAACGGCATCTGCAGAATGTTCTTTCAAAGAAACACTCTTTTTCAAAATTTCCTTATCCATCTTTGTGAGATCTTTTTTCTTTCTTGGAAAAGTAAGCGCTTCCAAATGGAAATATTCTTGATTTTTGTTTGGCAAAACAATTTGTTCTGGCAAATCTTTTGTCAACATAATGTTTTTGTCAAAAGTTGCAGAGTATGGCATAAACAATCTCAAATCTCTGTTCATAGGGAAATAAAAATCTTCGTTTGGCAACAAATGAACTCCTTGTGCCTTAAAAGCTTGAAAACCCTTTTTGTTTTTAACTTTAACAAAACTAGGTGATACCAATAATTTTTCTTTTAATATCTGTAATACAATTGCTTCAAAATTTTTATTCATTCTCTCACCTCCAAACCTAAATCATTATAGGTGAAAAATGGCGGCAAGTCAATACCCAATTTTTAAAAAATAAAAAAAGACTTATAAAAAGCCTTTTCTTTTTTATTATTCATTTGTCTCTACAACAGCATCAACAAACATAACATTTTCATTTGGTTTGCAATTTGGAAGGATTGATTCAATCTTGCTTGGCTTGTTGTATTCTACTTCATATTTCAACACATAGGTAAAATATGCTTTAAGCAAACCTTTTGCATACATATAAGCTTCAGACAAATTTTTGCCGTCAGTGTAAATATCAAGATCTGGAAACAAAACTTGATAAGTGTCATCCTCATCTTTAATGAAAATTGCTGGATAAAGGAACTGATATTTTTTCATAACTACTCCAAGAAAAACCTATTATATGTTTATATTTTATCATATAAAATTATAAATACAAAATAAAATTAAAAAAATGCTACAAAATTTTGCAGCATTTTATTTTTCTTTGGAAAATAGTCTTAAAAATTATAAAGATCTTTCTTTTTCAGTTTTAGTTTTAGAAAATTTAATATTTGTTTCTTTTACGGCTCTTCCTACTTCTTCAGGAGAAACCAAAATATTTACATCTTTTTCAATTGATCTATAAGCTATCATATCTATACACCTCCGTGTGTTTTTCTTCTTACTTGTCCATATCATAGCATAAAAGTTTTTGTTTGTAAATACCTTTTTTAAAAATTTTTTAATTATTTTTTCTTGCAAAACTTTATTATATTTGATGCATTTATTTCTATTATGCTTTCGGATAGAAAAACATTTTACATTTTTTCAACGCTTTCAATACCAAGTGTCCACAAAGCTTTTTCCAAACTTTTCTTAACAAGAGAACAAATTGCAAGCATACTGTTCTTCTTTTCCGCATCCTCTTCCGACAAAATTTTGTGATTGTTGTAGAAAGTAGAAAATGCACTTGCCAAATCAAATGTTGCAAGACAAAGAGAGTTCATCGAATATGTGTCATAACAAATTTGATATGAAGACAACAATTTCAAAAGAGCCAAAACAATATTTCTCTCTTCTTGGTTTTCAATCTTAACTTCTCCACCAGCAAATTTAGATTTTGACAAAATTGAGTTTATTCTTGCAATAGTGTATTGAATATATGGTCCAGTTTTTCCATCAAAAGCCATAAATTTGTCAATATCAAAAACATAATCTTTGTCAACAGTGTTTGACAAATCACCAAATTTCATTGCCCCGACACCAATTTTGCGTGCAAGTTCAGCATTCCCAACAATGCCATTTGATTCCAATTTTTGTTCTGCCTTGTCAATCAAGAGTCCAACAACTTCTTTGAGTCTAACAACTCCCCCAGCACGAGTCTTGAAAGGCTTTCCGTCTTTTCCATTCATTGTTCCAAACGCAACATGAGTGAGTTTTTGTTCTTCAGGACTTATCCCTGCCAACTTGCAACATCTAAACACTTGCTTAAAATGTGTGCTTTGTCTGTTGTCTGTCACATACACAATTTCATCTGGTGCATAGTCTTTGTTTCTCATCAAGATTGTAGCAATATCTGTTGTTGCATACAAATCCCCACCATTGTATTTTTTGATAATAGCTGGTGGCATAGGATTTTTATATCTTTGAGGTTCATCTTCACTCTTTTTAGGGATAGGAATATGCTCTCCTTCTTTTGCAACATCAACAACCAAAGCCCCTTCACTTTCTCTTGCGAGCTTTTTGTCAACAAAAATCTTTATTGTTTGATCAATAAAAGGATAAGCATCACTTTCGCCATAATAGAAGTCAAAAGTTGCATTAAGTAAATCATAATTTTTCTTAATTTCGGTCACAGAAAGATCTTTGATTTTTTGATAAATGGTGTAATAAGGTTCTTTGTGTTGTTGAATATAAAGTGTATATTCATCAGCTTCTTTCTTAAATTCTTCATCAACATCTTTTCTCTTGCTAGCCTTTGGATATTCATCATTCAAAACATCGAGTGTGACATTTGAAATCTTCAAACTTGCAATATCGGCATTAGGTTTGAAAAAGTCATCAAGATAGCCATCTTGTTTCAACTGCAAAATCGTAAGTCCCATTTGAAGGCCATAATCACCCAAGTGAACATCAGACAAGGTTTTGTCCCCAAGAGCTATATGCACTCTTTTCAAAGCTTCGCCAACGATTGGAGAACGCAAGTGCCCAACATGCAATTCTTTTGCCACATTTGCTCCACCATAATCAAAGAAAACAAGTCTAGGTTTTTCAACTTTTTCAATGCCAACATTTTCATCGTTAAGGACAAAATTTGAAAACTCGTTCAATTTATTTTCTTTCACTTTCACATTGATAAAACCAGGCATAACAGCAGAAAAATCATAGTCTTTGCAATCTGCCAAATTTGAAACAATATTGTTTGCCACTTCAATAGGGCTTGTCCCCATTTTTTTTGCAATCAACATAGCATAATTTGTTTGAAAGTCACAAAGTTCTGGACGATTAGAAAAAGAAACAGCAATTTTGTTTACATCTTCAAGTCCAAGTTTTTCAGCTGTGTTTTTAATTATTTCAGTAATGTCATTTTTCAAATTCATAAAGATCTCCATAAATATGAAAGAGTATAGCAAAAGCGTAAAAAAAAAGCAAGAAAACAATTCTTGCTTATGATGATTATTCCTTGCTTTTCAACATTTTTTGTGCTGTTTCGCATAATTCTGACAAGTTGTCAAGTTGAGATTCAATTATTGGAGTGATATTTTCGCTTCTAACTTTCTTTACTTTTTTAGCAAGCCACCAGCCAAAGAGTCCAATACCTACACCGGCAATACCTAATGCAATTCCTCCAATCAAAAATCCAATTCCAGACAAACACATTGTCATACTAAGTCCGCCTCCAAATGCAAGCACTCCAATTGTTCCAACAGAAATTCCAGTAACAGTCCCTGCATTTTTTTTCTTTCTTTGAAAGACCTGGATTTCATTCAATGCCAAATCAATTTGTTGTTGAAGTTTAAGCAAATTGATTTTGTTGTTTATCTTTCTGTTTCTTTTGAAAGACAAAATCACATCAAATGGGCTTCCTTCTGCGGTGTTGCTGCTTGTAAGCTCCCACCCCAAATTTTCATACACGTCTGTCACCAATGTTTCCATTTCTCTTTTTACTTTTATTGACTTATAGTCAAATGTAATCGCTTCTTCGTTCATAATCTTTTCTCCTTTTATTTATTCCAACACTTGTGTTGTTAAAGACATTTTAGTATAATAAAAACAGAAATTAGCCAACAGAAAAAATTAAAATGTTGGGATAAAGGATAAATTATGAACATATCAAACAATTTGCGTTATAAATCAACCGAAGAAAAAATAGAAGATGCCTTTCTTCGACTGTTAAAAAGAAAAAGATATAACTGCATTTATGTCCAAGATCTATGCAAAGAAGCCGGCATAAACAGAAGCTCTTTTTATGCACATTATCTTGACATAAACGATTTGATGATGAAATATGAAGATAAAGTTGCTCAAAATGTTGTTTCTTTGTTTAAAGATTGTCAATTTGAGCAAGAAAACTTTTTGCAACTATTTAAGTTTGTCAAAGACAATGCCACTTTTTATAAAGCATATCTTCAATCAAACTTGCCTTCTTTTATGGATAGAGGATTTATAAAAATCTTTAAAAATTACTTGTCTAAAATGTCTGTAGAAAAAGAATATTATTACACAAATGAAGAACTCGAATACCATATGGCTTTTTTCGGTGCAGGTCTGAGAGCAATCTGTGCCAAATGGTTAAACGACAACTGCAAATTGTCACCTGAGGAAGTAGCAGATATTTTGATTAAAGAATATAAAAACAACGCAAAATGTTTTATAAAGTCAAACACATAAACTTAATATAAAAATAAAAAAAGTGGCATCGCCACTTACATTTCTTTTCTGTCAGCCAAAGCTTTGCTTAAGGTCACTTCATCTGCAAATTCTATATCACTCCCCATTGAAATCCCTTGAGCAAGCCTAGTGACTTTAACGCCCATAGGCTTCAAAATTTTTGCAATATACATTGCTGTTGCTTCTCCCTCAACATCAGGGTTTGTCGCCATAATAACTTCTTTGACATCATCTTTGCTTATTCTTGCAAGCAATTCTTTTATGCGAATATCATTTGGACCTTTGTTTTCAAGAGGATTTATACAACCAAACAAAACGTGGTAAACTCCGTCAAAACCTCTTGCTTTTTCCAAAGAAATTATATCTTTTGGCTCTTGAACAACACAGACGAGATGTCTGTTTCTTTTTTGACAAATTGGGCAAACTTCACTAGAACTGTAATTTCCACAAACACTGCAAAGTCTGACTTTGTTTTTTACATCAATAATAGCATTGGCAAAATTTTCTGCTTTTGATTTGTCGTTTTCGATAATATAAAAAGCATAGCGTTGTGCTGTTTTCTTTCCAACGCCAGGCAATGCTCTAAAATATTCTATCAGTCTTTCAATAGGTTCATCAAATTCGCTCATATTTTTCTTCAACACCCTTTGAAGTCAATTACATTCCCAAATTTGGCAATTTGTTTTTCTCGTCTTCGGCGATTTTGTTTAAGCAATCATTCACTGCACTTGCTACCAAATCTTCCAACATTTCAACATCATCTGGGTCAACAACTTCTTTCTTTATTTTCACACTTTTAACTTTTTTGTTTCCATACATACAAACTTCAATCATTCCGCCACCGACAGAAGAAGTATATTCTGTGTTGTCAATCTCTTCACGAGTTCTTTTCATATCTTCTTGCATCTTTTGTGCTTGACGCATCAAAGCTTGCATATTTCCGCCACCGAAACCACCAAAACCGTATCCCATTTTTTTTGCTCCTTTAAATTTTTGTTTTAATCTTCAATCTCTACTTTGTTTCCAAAGAAATTTTCGATTTTTTTGATATCCTTGTTTATTTTTTGTTCATCGCTTTCAAATTTTACAACCACAAAACTCAAATCAAGACCTTGCCACCTTATCGCACTTTCAATTTCCTTTCTACCGTTTTCCAAAACATCAATCAAAAAGTCATCACTAGAGCGAATAATCAATTTCCCATCTTCAATTTTTGCATTTGTGATATCTCCACAAGCAACATGCAGTGCAACTTTTTTATGCTCTTTCAAATAAAGAACAACTTTGCCCCAAACATTGTTTGCTGAAAGTTTTGTTATATCTTTTTCAATTTTCAGTTTTTTTTTACATCAAAACCAAGAATTGCCGTAAGACAAGTTGTCTCAAGCAAAAGTCTAACTGACAATGTATATCTCAATTCGCTTTCTGCACTTGAGAACACTTGCATATAACGAATCAAATCTTTTTCATCAAACTTTTTGGACTGCTCTTGATACATGTTGAAAACATCATCTGTCAAGTTTAAGATTTCGTTTGCATTTTCACAAGATTTGCAAACTAAAAGATTTCTTGCGTGCTTTGACAAGTCTTTTGAAAAGACAGCCAAGTTTTTCCCTTCTTTTTCAATCTTGTCAATCAGGCTTAAAATTGCTCCAACATCTTTTTCTTGAATTTTGTCAAAGAAATTGATAATAAGTTCGTGATCAGTTGTCCCAAGCACACTCAATGTTTTTTCTTTTGTGATATTTCCTTGACAATATGAAGCAATAGAATCAGCAATAGACAAAGTGTCTCTTACACTGCCTTCCCCAGCGCTTGCAATAATCTTTAAACTTTCTTCATCATATTTGATATTTTCATTGTCAAAAATTTTTGCCAAATGTTTAGCAAGTAGGTCTGCTGAAACCAATCTAAAATCAAACCTTACACATCTTGAAAGTATTGTTTGAGGAAGTTTATGAACTTCAGTTGTTGCCAAAATAAAAATCACATAAGATGGAGGTTCTTCCAAAGTTTTAAGCAAAGCATTAAACGCACTATCAGACAACATATGGACTTCATCGATGATGTAAACTTTGTATTTTGCACCGACAGGCATAAATTTGACTTTGTCCCTGATGTTTCTTATATCATCGACCTTGTTGTTTGAAGCAGCATCAATTTCAATTATGTTTATATCATTTTCTTGTTCCAATCTCTTGCAATTTTCACATTGACCACACGCAGAGCCGTGGATTGGACTAAGGCAGTTTACAGATTTAGCAAAAATTTTTGCCACACTTGTTTTCCCTGTACCTCTTGTCCCAGTAAAAAGATAAGCATGACCAATTTGGTCATTCTCTATCTGGTTTTGAAGAGTTTTTGTAATATGGTCTTGTCCAATAACCTCATCAAAACTTTTAGGACGGTATTTTCTGTAAAGTGCAATATGGTTCATTCTTTCTCCGTAAAACTAATAATTCTCTCTGCAAATAACTGAAAATGCATCAACATCAAGACAAGCGCCACCAATCAAGGCACCATTGATAGATTCGTTTGAAAGGATCTTTTTGTAATTGTTGATGTTTACACTTCCACCATAAACAATTGAAACATCTTTTCCTGCTTTTTCAGAATATAGGTATTCAATTTCTTTTCTGATTGTATCAGCCATTTTTGTTATATCTTTGTTTGTAGCGGTTTTCCCAGTTCCAATCGCCCAAATAGGCTCGTATGCAATAATGACGCCATCAAGTTCGTTTTCGTAAATTCCTTTCAAGTCGTCATCAAGTTGTTTTTTTATAAAAGCATAAGCCTGTCTGCTTTCTCTTGTTTGCAAACTTTCGCCAATACACAAAATGACTTTAAGCCCATTTGCCAAGGCAGTTTTTATTTTTTTATTGATAAGTTTGTCAGTTTCTTTAAACTTTGAGCGTCTTTCAGAGTGCCCAATGATTACATAAGTTGCACCAAGGTCTTTTATCATGCTTGCACTAATCTCTCCAGTGAAAGCACCTTTTTCTTCTTCAGAAATATTTTGTGCACCAAATGCAACATTACTTCCTGTCAAAAATTCTTTTGCCACCGACAAATGTGTGTAAGGAGGACAAATAACAATATCGTTTTTGCAACCTTTAGTTTTTGTCGCAAGTGACATTGCATAAGGTTTAAGTTCACTAGGTTTCGTGTTCATTTTAAAATTTCCAATAATTATTTTTTTCATTTTCTTTCTCCTTAAAACCCAACTTAACTCTTTTGCTTTATAAGTCAATTAGCTTAATGTGTCAATCACTTCAATTGCAGGCAAAACTGTTCCTTCCATAAGTTTCAAGCTTGCTCCGCCACCTGTTGAAAGATGATTTATTTTGTCTGCAACCCCACTTATTTTGACCGCGCTAACACTATCTCCACCACCAACAATAGAATAAGCGCCACTACTAGCAACAGCTTTTGCAATCTTGATTGTACCTTTTTTAAAGCGAGAATCTTCATATTTTCCAAGAGGTCCATTCCAGATAATTTGCTTCGCTTTCATAATGTATTCAGTAAACAATTTGATGGTTTTAGGTCCTATATCCAATCCAACCATTCCTTTAGAAAGTTGTGTTGTTTTTATTGCTTTATCTTTTGATAATGCAACATGGTCAATAGGCAACAAAATGTTTACACCTTTTTCTTTTGCATTTTCCAAAATTTCTTTTGCATTGTCAATTTGGTCAAGAGAAACAATCGAGTCACCAATGTTATACCCCTGCGCCTGCAAGAATGTATAAGCCATACCACCACCAATGATGATTGTGTCGGCCTTATCCAAAACATTGTTTATCAAATTCAATTTATCTCCAACTTTTGCTCCACCAAAAATAGCAATAAATGGATGTGCAGTGTGTTCAAAGGCTTCCTTAAACACAGCCAATTCTTTTTCGATCAAAAATCCGATAGCATTTGGAAGTTTCAAAGCTACGCCATAATTTGAAGCGTGTTTTCTGTGAGCGACACCAAAAGCATCATCCACATATATATCTGCGAGCCTCGCAAGCTCAGCAACAAACTCTGGAGAATTTTCTTCTTCTCCTTTGTTGAAACGCAAATTTTCCAAAACAATAATTTCGCCAGGTTTCATTTTTGCAACAGCATTGTCAACTTCTGGTCCAACAACTTTGTTGCAGAATTTAACCTTGTTTGGAAAGTGTTTCATTAAATAAACTGCGATAGGGAACATTGACAAATATTTGTCATAGCCATTAGGTCTGCCAAGATGAGAGCAGACAATAAGCTTTACCTTGTTTTTTACAAGGTATTCAATAGTAGGCAATTCTGCTGCAATACGAGTATCATCCAAGATGTCTCCATATTTATCCAATGGTACATTAAAATCGCATCTTAAAAGAACGCGTTTACCTTCAATATTTTTTAAATCTCTAATGGTCCTTTTCATTATTTTCCCTTTTTACTCACAAAATTATATTATTACATTAGACTATATTAGTTTACAACATTTGTAAAATAAATCAAAACATTTTTATGAAAATTCATCAAAAGCATTTTTAAGTATTTCCAAACAGTCATCAATTTTCTCGCAAGTTGCCAGTTTCATGCGTAAACTCGCAGTAATTGGCAAGTTTGAAGCATACCATAAAAGGTGCTTTCTTATATAGAGTTTAAGCCAATTTTCGTCAAAATGTTCTCGTAAAATTTGAACATGCTTTTGAACCACTTTAAATTTGTTTATTTCGACATTTTTGCCTTTTAATTCTGCAAAAATCCAAGGTTTCCCCATTGCTCCGCGTCCAACCATAACGCCATCAACACCGGTACTTTTCATTTCTTTAAAACTGTTGAGATCTACAACATCTCCGTTTCCAATTACAGGGATTTTCAGCTTTGATTTTAATGTAGCAATTGCATCATAGTCAGCGTGACCACTATATCCTTGCCCAGCTGTCCTTGCATGGAAAGTCACATAATCAGCGCCACTTTCTTCGCACATTCTCCCAAATTCCAAATAATTTTCTGTTTTGTTTCCCTTTCTAAATTTCACAGACAAAGACTTGTCTGTCGCATTTTTGCAAGTTGAAATAATTTTACTTGCCAAAGGCAAATTATCCATCAACGCAACACCTTCTCCATTTTTAACAATCTTTGGAGCAGGACATCCCATATTTATATCAAACACTTGAAACTTGCTTAACAATGGCGATTTCACTGCCATTTGCATGTAATCTTCTTCATGCCCAAAAATCTGTGCAATGATAATTTTTTCTTCGTCAGTTGTCAAAGTCATATATTCTGTTTTTTTAGGATTGTGAGCCATTGCTCTCGCTGACAACATTTCAGTAACAGTAGCATCAGCGCCAAAAGAAGACGCCAAGGCTCTAAACCCGACATCGCTGACTCCTGCCATTGGTGCAAGAATAATTGGATTATCAGAAAAATCAATATCTTTAATTATCATCGGTTTATGATAACACAAAAATCATAAGCAACGCAAACGAATATCAAATTGACAACAAAAAACACAGATCACTCTGTGCCTTTCTTAATTGTTTACCGCATATTTAAAATTTTTAAAACCTTTAAAACTGATCATTTTCTTAGCCTGACAGATATAGTATCTCTTGGTTTGAGGATTTAAAAACTTTCTAGCTTTTTTCTCCTGCATAGAAAATTTCCCAAAATTTCTTAAGTGAACTTCTTCTCCTTTTGAACATACTTCCAAAATCATTTCTTTAAATTCATTAAGAAACAATTCGCATTTTGTCTTTGGCATATTTGTTTTTTTTGACATTAAATCAACAAATTCAGTTTTGTTCATAATTCCCTCCAAAAAAATGATAAACAAAAAAGAGAAAACTTAAACATAATTTTATGTCTTTACCCTTTCTTTTATATGTTTCATTTTCATAATAAAAGGAATTGTCAAAACAAAATAAACTAAAACTCCAAGTGCAACAGCTATTGCAATGTTCCAAACTATATAAAAATAATTGCAGTTAATAAATGTATATACCGTCAAAAACATTGCGAAAGTGGCAAATAGTAGCATAAAGACATCGCTAAACGGCAATACAAAATTTATATAACTTTTTAGTCTCAACAAAGCCAGCAAACAAACAATAGCCGACAAAGCAATATTTCCAAATACCAACGCAAAGATATTGATAGACGGAATGGCAGAAAGAAAAAATGACAAATTTGCTTTTGCAATTCCACCCAAAGCGGTTATTGCCAAAATAAATTTAAACTCCCCATTGGCTTGAAGCAACATTATCAGATATTGCATAATCGCAGTAAAAACAATAGAAAAAGCTCCATAAAACATAAGATCAAAAGCCGTATCCAATATTGCACCAGACATGTCTTTATAAACCAACATGAATGCCTGTTTAGATATTGCGACAACTCCAAAAGTTGTTGGAAGTATTAAAAACAACAAAAGTTTCAATCCTTTCTCAATGGTATGCCTCCCGCCAGAGCCTCTTGAAATCAAATAAGAAATATTTGGCAACAAAGTCGTGGTCACTGCTATGGATATGATCAAAGGAAAATTCAATATAGCCCCAACGATGCCAGCTTGCAAACCAAAAAGTTTTGTCGCCAGACCATTTGTAATGCCAGACTTAATCAACCTTGGGACTATAACCAACCCATCAAATGCATTTACCAGAGGCAAAATAGAAGATGACAACATAAGTGGAAAGTTTGCTCTATCAAATTCCTTTCTTGCAAACTTGATTTGCCTCAAACTTTGTAGAGTTTTGTTATTTCTATTTTTGTATAATCTCAAAACAAAAAGATACAACAAAGAAACAAATTCGCTTAATGTTATTCCCAAAAAAGCACCAAAAACACCTTCTTCAACTCCAAATTTTCCAAAATAAAAGGAAAATAGCAATCCAAAAACAAACTTGAAAACCTGTTCAATGACTTGACTAACAGCAGTAGGCACCATGTTTTCGTATCCTTGAAAATATCCACGCAAAGAACTCAACCCCGCCCCTAAAGGCAAAAGAACAACAAACAAATAATAAGTGTTGCTGTTGGAAAACCCTTGAAAAGAAGAAATGTATCTGCCAAAAACAAGAAATATAACACCCAAAATCAACCCTATTCCAACTCCAACAAACAACGCTCTTCTCAAATATGTGGAAACTTTTGAAATTTCTCCCCTTGCTCTTGAAGCACTTATAAGTTTTGAAAGTGAGTTTGTAATACCTCCACAAGTCAACACCAAAGCAAAAGCATATAAAGACATTATAAGTTGAAAAATTCCGATACCTTCTATCCCGATCAAATTTGTAAGAGGAAGCCTAAACAATGCTCCCAAAGATTTGCAAACAAGTCCACTTACCAGCAATATCAATGCACTTATACCAAGATGATTTTTGCTTTTAGATTTGCTCATAACATAAACCCAACCTTTCCAAAATTCTAGTTTTATGATGTTGTAGTATCTTACAATTATTCAAAAAATTTTAAAAAGGGTATTTACAAACCGATTTTAACATGTTATAATTGCAATGAATAAAAATAAAACAACAAGACAAAAGGAGAAATTATGGGATACCTTCTTGAAAAATCAAACTCACGCCATCCAGGAATATGTATATTGCAAGATGGGAAATCAGTTAGAGAAATAATGCCAATTGTTACTTTTGTAGAAAGCTGCAACAGGGCTGGTGATTTGTTGGATACATCTTTACCATTTTTGTCTTTTATTGCTACAGCATTTAAATCAAAAGAAGCCTTTAATAAATATTTGATTACCGTTTCAAGATTAAATGAACAATTTGGAGACTTCATTTTGCAAATGAAACAAAAAGGCCTTCCTGTTTCAATTCCAGATGCAGAATATTGGAACGAAGAATTTGATAGAATTACAAAAGCTGTAGATTCTGGAGCAATAGATAAAGTTCAAGGAAGTCAAGAACTTGCAAATAGTTTTGGTAAAACTATGTTAGAGTGCATTGATGAAAACATTAAAGTAGCAAAACCTTATGGAATCAATCCTCCAATTTCTTCATTAGAAAAAAGAGAGAAAACAAATAAATAAATTTAATCAAAAACAAAAAAAGAAGTTTAGTATTAAACTTCTTTTTTTAATTAAAATGCAATGTTTGAGAGTCGTCTTTCAACACATCAGGTTTTTCATTGCTATCAAAACTTTTTACATTATTGTTTTCTCTCTCATTAAAAAGATCATATTTATTACTTCTCTTTGAAACTCCCTGCTTTAAAGATTCTATAATCTTTTTTTCCTCTTCAGTCAATTTTATCTTGCCTTGATCTGTTGTAGGTTCATCTATTTCTTTTTCCTTTTGTACAGGTTTTTCCGTAGATGTAGTTTTTGCGGCTATTGCCCCATAGGTAAACCCTTTTACACTTCCTGTGCTACTTGATTTAAAATTTTTGAAATCATAAATATAAGGTTTTGCTTTCTTACTACTTTTTGCTTTTGCTTTCTTTTTTGCAGGAGCACTTTTCTTTTTCTCTTCTTTCTTTTCTTCTTTCTTGTCTGGAAGTCCTTGAACTTCTGTCACCCTTGGTGGAAGAGTCTTATCTTTAATCCTTTGAATAGGAGCACTGTAATTTTGCATAATTACCAATGCCTCTGGGATTTTCAAAAGAACTGGCAAAGCTTTATTTTTTATAATGACATAATCAAGAATATTCTTTAATCTTGTATAATCCTGAGTAATGCTCGCATCTTTATTTAAAATTTTCTCTACCAACAATTTGTATTCAAGTTTTACCTTTTCTCCCAATTCTCCACAACTGCCCAAAAGTTTAAGCATTCTTACAACATAAAGTTGAGAAAGTATTGCAGTCAATTCTTTATTAAACAAAAACTCTTCATTAAGTTTCTTTAAATAATTTTTAAGAAAATCATCTTTTTCATAGACGTCTTCCTCAAAATAAACTTTCCAACGCCTATAAACATTTTCCTTAAATTTTGGAGAATAAACATCTACAAAGTTATCCAGTCTCGTAACATGTTTTATATCTTCTTCAACTCCATGTTCAACTTCTATTATCGATAAATTTGCATTGCAATATGATTCTGAGATATTCATTTCAATCTTAAAATTCAAAACAACATTATCTATTATTGTTGAAGCATAAACAAAACTTTCATTTTTGTCGGAATATTTTTTAGGAATATTGATCAAAGCAGCAATAATTTTTTCATCAGTGATTTTATATTCTCCATTAGGCAAGAATTCTCCAAGCAAATTATTTTTCAACTTTGTCTCATAAAGTTTTATTTTCAAAAAATCATTATTTACTTGCTCTGCATTTAAAGTAGGCACAGTATCTTTTTGCCCTTCAACAATACCAAAACTATTTTCTTTCATCTTTTTTCTCATAAAATTATTATACTATACAAGTATTGTTTTTGCAAGATATTTTTTGATTTGGCTTTCAATTTATTTTCTCAAAAATGTGACACACAGAGGTTTTTCTTTAATATCATTCAAGGTTATACCGTTTGCCACACACTTACCGCCATCATTAAAAAGACAATGAGCATTGCAACCTATGCTTATTGTGGCAGAATCTCTTTGAGGTGCATAAACTGGCGTCTTGTCAGAAAACAACCATTTTGTCTTATCAACAACAGGTTTGTTCCCTCTTTCATATTTTGCACATTCCACATTCTTTTTTATCAATATTTCTTTTGCCTTGCAAGTGTATTTGTCGTTAAATTTACAACTAGTTTTTCTGCATCTAATATCCATATCCCCTCCAAAGATAATATTCCCAATTGTTGACAAAACAAACAAGAATATAGTAAACTTAAGCAAAGAGGTGAATTATGAAAGTTGTATTGCTCAAAGATGTAAGAGGAACTGGCAAGAAAGGAGAAATCAAAGAAGTTGCAGATGGATTTGCAAAAAACTTTTTGTTTAAAAACAATCTTGCAAGACTTGCCGATAGAAGTGCACTAAACGAAAATCAAAATCAAAGCGAGGCAGCAAAATTTCATAAAGCACAAGAAGTTGCTGCAGCAAAAGAATTGGCAAAAAAGATTGAAGGCAAAACTGTCACATTAAAAATCAAATGCGGAAACAACGGAAAAACTTTTGGTTCAATAACAAGCAAAGAAATTGCAGACGCACTCGAAAACATTTCAATCAAGCTTGACAAGAAAAAGATTGACTTGAAAGAACCAATCAAAATGACAGGTCTTTATCATGTGACTGCAAGAATTTATCCTGAAATTTCTGCAAAATTTATGGTTGAAGTTGTTGCAGAATAACAATCAAAATAAAACAAAAAAACAACAATCAAACTTATTTGATGTTTGGTTGTTGTTTTCTTTTTTGCATACCATATTTGTTGTTGATAAGCGTCGTCAAAGAACAAGAAACTTGATTAACCAAATTTCTTAAGTCTTCCAGTTCTGGCAGACTGAGTCCCCTGGCAAGTTCCATAGCAATGGAAGTTGCCAATAAAACAAGCTCTTCTTCATTACACGCCATATAAATTTATATTATTTTTTTTAGTTTTATGTGCCTATAAACTTTTGCATTTTTTATAAAGATCAACAAATTCTTCAAGAGAAAATTGTTCTGGTCTTTTTCTTAAAAGTTCTTCTGAAAAGTTTGCTTTCAACTTGTTTTTATCAAACTGAGAAGATAAGTTGTTTAAAATTGTTTTTCTACGCATAGAGAAACAGTTTTTTATAAATTTCAAAAAGTCCTTTTTGTCAACATCTTTAAATTTGTTCTTTTCAATTTCAATATGCAAAAGTGCAGAATCTACATTTGGCTCTGGGAAAAACATTTGACGACCAATTATTCTTGTTATTTTTGGTGTTCCATAAAAATTGCTCATCACTGTCAAAATTCCATAATCTTTCCCGCCAAAATCAGCACAAATTCTTTCCGCTACTTCTTTTTGAACCATGATGGTCAAAGATTCCAACTTTTCACTGTTTTCCAACAATTTAAAAATGATAGGAGTTGTGATGTAGTATGGCAAATTTGCAACCACCTTATAAGTTTTTGAAAATTTATCTTCAACATCTTTCAAATCTGCATTCATAAAGTCATCAAAGACAAATTCAACATTTTTAAGATTCAAAGATAAGAGTTGATCTTTCAAATCTTTGTCTATTTCAAAAGAAATAACTTTTTTCGCTTTTTCAGACAAAACTTGTGTCAAACTGCCCGCACCTGCTCCAATCTCCAACACTTCATCATTTTTGGTTATCTCTGCATCAGAAGCGATGGCATTGAGAAGATTTTTATCACTAATAAAATTCTGTCCAAACTTTTTCTTAAAAACAAAATCTTTCATATTCCAAATATCCTTTTTGCGTTTTCAGTTGTGATTTTTGCGACTTCTTCAATGTTCAGACCTTTTATTCTTGCAATTTCATCAGCGACATAAACGACATTTTTAGGCTCGTTCCTTTGCCCTCTAAAAGGAACAGGCGTCATATAAGGACAGTCTGTCTCAAGCAAAATTTTGTCCATTGGAAGATTTTTTACAACTTCAACAACATTTTTAGCATTTTTGAAAGTCACAACCCCACCGAAAGAAAAAGCAAAACCAAGACTTATCAAGATTTTTGCACTTTCAATGCTTCCACTATAACAATGCATCAAACTTTCTTTTTTAGGTTTGTTCTTTTTCAACAATTCTATTGTGTCGCCCATTGCATCACGACTGTGAACAACTATAGGCAAATTCAATTCGTTTGCAAGTTGAATTTGCTTCTCAAAAATTTCTTTTTGCAAATTTTTATTCTCACTTGTAAAGTGATAGTCAAGTCCAATTTCTCCAATTGCAACGACTTTTTTGTTTTCTGCCAATTGACATAATTTGTTTTTGTCAGTGCCAAAATTTACACCCTCAAGATTTTCTGGATGTATTCCAACTGTGGCGTAAACTTTTTCGTATTTATTTGCAATTTCAACTGCTTTTTGAGATGATGACAAATCATAAGCAGAACAGATGATTTTTCTTACTCCCGAATCATCTGCTCTTTTTACCACTTCATCTAAATCATTTTCAAAACACGCATCCAAGATATGAGCGTGAACATCTACAAATTCCATATAAAAAGTCTATCAAACCCCACAAAATAAGTCAAGCAAGACATTGTTCTATACAGAAATTATATCGAAAAACACACAAAAAATATTTAGTTTTTATTCTTTTTTCGAGATTTTTCGCATAAATTTTTGTATGAATATTTTTTGGTATATTATGATGTTTTTAAGCATACTCGTGCTTTTAATAACAAACCCTGGCGCAGTTTTGTCAGAAATGGTTGACGCTTCCACAGATGCACTTTCTCTTTGCATAGAACTTTGCGCAGTTTATGCTGTGTGGCTTGGTATGCTTGAAATGGTGGATGCAAGTGGGCTTGGAGAAAAACTTGCAAAACTGCTTCGCCCACTTATCAAAAAAATATTCAAAGTTGACAATGCCGAAACACAAAAAATAATTGCACTCAATGTCTCGGCAAATATGTTGGGACTAGGAAATGCCGCAACACCAATGGGAATAAAAGCAATGCAAGCACTTGATGACAAAAGTGGCAAGGCAAATTTTGCAATGATTATGCTTATTGTTATAAATGCCACTTCAATTCAACTGCTCCCAACAACAGTGATTGGTCTTCGAGCAAGCGCCGGTTCAACCAATCCTTCTGATATAATTTTGCCGACTTTAATAGTGACTTTTTGCACCACCCTCTTGGGCATATTTTTAGTTCACACAATAGACAAATTAAAAAGAAAAAAGGCTAGGGCAAAAAGATGAGTAATTACATTTTGCCAATTCTGTTTTTATTATTGTTCTCCTATTGCCTTTACAAACGAGTAAACACTTATGACACATTTGTTAAAGGTGCGAAAGGCGCAATAAAATTGGTTGTAGAAATTTTCCCGTTCATTGCTTCAATTTTGATAGCAGTTGCACTTTTGAGAGTGAGTGGAATAACAAATTTCTTGGCACAACTTCTTTCTCCAATTTTCAATGCTCTTGGCATACCGACAGAACTATGCGAACTTGTATTATTGCGCCCTTTTACTGGCAGTGGAAGTTATGGAATTTTGGAAAACATTTTCACAACTTACGGAGCAGATAGTTATATATCAAGATGTGCGTGTGTGATTATGGGTTGCAGTGAAACAATTTTTTATGTCGCAACAGTTTATATCTCACAAACAAAAGTAAAAAAACTTCTATACGCCATACCTGTTGCACTTGTCTGCTCATTAGTCGGCACAATCTTGGCTTGCCTGTTGTGCAGAGTTATGTAAAAAAAGAGTTGAAAATCAACTCTTTTTATTTTTTGTATAAAAAATTCTTTGTTTGCAGTTTTTCCAAATAATCTCCATTTTTGTCATTTGTAACCAAATTTGAATAAACTTTACATCCATTTTTGCCACCCTTAACAGCACGAATAACTGCAAGTTTAACATCTCCTTTGCCATTTTCTGTGAAAAACAATTCTTTCACTATCAAATTTTTATTTTGACAAGCACAAATGAGTTCGCAAACTCTTTCAGCAGTATAACAGCAATAGAAATTTCCACCAAATTTAAGCGTCGAACTTGCCACCTGCACCAAAATCTCCAAAGGTAAACAAGTTTCCTCTTTCGCAATTTTCTTTACTTGCGATTGCTCAAATTTTGTTGGTTTGAAATAAGGTGGATTAGAAAAAACAATATCTACACTTTCTTTTGCAATGTGCCTCTCAAAATTTTTTACATCATCGCAAATCAATTTGATTTTGTCTGTTAAGTTGTTGAGCTCTAAATTCTTTTTACACAACTCTTGCATTTCTGGTTGCAATTCAAAAGCATAAATTTGTTTAATTTTGTTTTTTGCTTGCAACAAAATTGAAATCACTCCACAGCCTGCACCTATTTCTACACCAACATCTTTTGATTTTGTTTTTATAAAATTTGCCAAAATCACACTATCAGAAGTAAAAGTGTATAGATTTTTATTTTGAATGATTTTCAATCCCTTACACTGCAAATCTTCCAATCTTTCGCCATTTTCTAACTTCATTTTTCTTCCTTTTTGAAATTTACTTCTTCAAGAGGATATGTTTTATATTCAAAATCATCACCACTTACAAACTTAACTTCAACTTCTCTTTTCAACAAATCATTGAAAACGACCGTTCCAGAACCGTCTTTTGTGGACACTTTTGTCCCCACCTTTGGCATAAGTTTCAGTGATTCTTGATATGTTGGATTTTCGTAAGCAATACAGCACATAAGTTTTCCACAAAGTCCACTTATGCTGGCAGGATTGAGTGAAAGATTTTGATTTTTTGCCATTTTCATCGAAACGTGATCAAACTCTCCCATATTTTGCACGCAACAACAAATTTTTCCGCAAGGACCAAAACCACCCAACATTCTAACTTCATCACGACTTCCAATTTGTCTAAGTTCCACTCTTTTCTTTAAAGTCTCTGCAAGTTTTTTGACAAGTTCTCTAAAATCAACACGATTGTCAGCAGTAAAGTTGATTATATATCTGCTGTTGTCATAACTTGCTTCAACCTTGACAACTTTCATTTCCAAGCCAAAATCTTTTACTATTTTTTTGACTGTTGGATACAGTTTTTCTGCTTCGGCGTTGTATTTTTCTGCTTTCTCAAGCATATCTTTGCCTGCTTTTTGAAGGACTTTTTTGAGTGGAGAAAGCAGTTGTGATGGATCTACACTGTCTTTCTCTTTGACAATAATTCCTATATCTGTTCCTTTCTCTGTGTCCACCAAAACATAATCACCGTTTTTTAATTCCAAACCATTTGGATCAAAAGAATATACATGGTTGCCGTTTCTAAATTTTACACCAACAACATTTATTTGCATAAATACTTAACCTCCAATATCTTCAATAAGAAATTATCAACAGCAACTGTCAAGTTTGCATTAAACTCCACTTTTTCACGCAAAGAAGAAATCAATTTTGAAATTTCACAAAGAGCTTCAACAGAAAATTCAGGTTCAACATCTTTCAAATCGTCTTTGTAAGGTTTCAATTTGCAAAGATTTTCGCTTTCACATTTGATCTTGATAATATCTTCAATGCAAAAAGACATAACTTCCAAAATCAAATTCAAATTGTCTTTAAGTTCCAAAAATGTTTTAGAAAATTTTATGACTTGCTTGCTTGTTTTAAGTTCTGTAAACAAACTTACTGCAAACTCTACAATTTTTTTCAAGTCTTCATTTTTACTTAACGCAACAGTTCTTCCAACATATCCACCACCCAAAATGTTTGCAAGAGTATTTTGTGAAAAATTTTCTATTGTCTTTTCATCAAGTGGATTGATTTTTATTTTATCACACCTGCTTTTTATGGTTGGCAAAACTCTATCTTCACTTTTGGCGTGCAACAAAAAATAAACATTTTTTGGAGGTTCTTCCAAAATTTTCAAAAGTTTGTTTTGAGCTTCTTCAGTTGAAACATCAAAGTTTTTGATAATAAAAATTTTGTTTGGCAAATTTACAGGCTTAACATAAGCTTCTGCAACAATTTCATTTGAATCTGAAACCAACAATTTTTCATTGTTTTTTGGATAAACTTTAACATCCAAATCAACATTTTTTTCAATTTTAACAAATTCTGCACTTTGCTCATTAAACATTTCAAATGTTGGATATTCCAAAAGAAGAGCAGTCAAGACAAGCACTTTTGATGCAGTGACTTCATCATCACAAAAAAACAATAAAGCACTGCTCATTGTGTTTTTTTGTTTTTCATTTATAAGGTTTTTAAATAAATCTTGATTTTTGATAATTTCTGCCAAATCCATAATATAATTTTATCACAATCACCACCAAAATGCAAAAATAAAATTGCATTATTTTCTAATGCAATTTCTGTGTTTAATTTTGTTTTCGACAAATTTATAAAGCTCGCCTATGAAGATGATGGACAATGAAAGCACAAACACTACAAGCCAGCAACTAAAATCGAGTTTTTCCAGTTGCAAAATTTGTCCAAACCCAGTGCAAGCCATCAAAATCAAAAGACCAAATCCCAGCAAAAGCGACAGAGTGAAAAATTTGTTTTTGAAAGGATTGCTTTTGAAACAACTTTCTTTTGTCCTTGCCGTAAACATATAAAACAGTTGAATAATATTGAGTGTGTAAAATGCCATAGTTATTGCCACTGGTTCGTTGTAAAGCAAAAGCCCGAACAAATATGCGCCCATAGTCAAAATTGTTTGTATTGCTCCAAGCACAACTATGCTTACACCAATTCCGTCAGAAAACAAATTGTCCTTTTTTCTTCTCGGCTTCTCTGCCATAATTTCTTTTTCCACAGGTTCCACGCCAAGAGCAATAGCAGGCAAAGAATCTGTGATTATGTTTACAAACAAAATTTGAACCGGAAGAAGAAAAGTCATTCCTGGAAGAAGTATAGTTATGAAAAACAATGCCAATATCTCTGCCATATTTGCCGAAAACAGATATTTCACTGTTTTTTGAATGTTGCTGTAAATCTTTCTTCCTTCTTCAACTGCCACAATAATTGTCGCAAAATTGTCATCTGTTATGATAATGTCAGCAACATCTTTTGTCACATCTGTGCCTGTCTTTCCCATACCAATTCCTATATCTGCTTTCTTCAAACTTGGTGCATCATTGACCCCATCGCCAGTCATTGCAACAATGTGACCATTTTCTTTCAGCGCTTGAACAATTCTAACTTTATGTGTTGGACTAACCCTTGCAAAAACACATTTTGTTTCCACAATCTTACTAAATTCTTCATCGCTTAAAGCATCAATTTCTTCTCCTGATAAGACTTCACTTATATCTTTTGCTATGCCAACTTTTTTTGCAATGGCAAAAGCCGTGTCTTTATAATCTCCAGTTATCATTACAGGTCGCATGCCTGCTTTTCTACACTTCTTGACAGCATCAGCAATTTCTGGACGAGGAGAATCTTGCAAACCACAGATTCCCAAAAACACAAAAGATGTTTCTTCAATCTTGTCATCAGTGTTTTGCTTGAATGCAAAACTTATTACTCTCAGTGCATTGTCGCACATCTTTTTGTTGTGTTGTAAAATTTCTCTTTTTGTGACTTCATCAAGCTCCAAAACCTTACCGTCTTTCAAATAACAACTGCAACAATTTAAAACTCTATCCAAAGCCCCTTTCATAAAACATACTTTTTGACCATTCACCAAATTTAAAGTGGTCATTTTTTTACGATCAGAATTGAAAGATATGTCGGCAATTCTTGGATATTTGATTTGTGCTTCTTCCTTTTTTACACCATATTTTTTTGCAAAGTTTAGAAGAGCAACTTCTGTTGACCCTCCCACATATCCATTCTGTCCAACACTTGCATCATTGCATAAAACCATAGCATTTAAAAAGATTTCAAAATTTTCACTTTTTTTGTCAAAGAAAGTGAAAAACTCCTCTACTTTCATTTTGTTTTGAGTAATTGTGCCAGTTTTGTCAGAACAAATAACATCACAAGCCCCCAAAGTTTCAACGGCATGCATTCGCTTGACAATCGCTTTTTGTTTGGAAAGCTTTGCAATACCCAAACTCATAATAATCGTGATTACTGCCGGCATGCTTTCAGGAATAGCTGCGACAGAAATTGCAACAGCAGTCAAAAAAGCCTGCAAAATTTGAGAAGGATTGGCAATTGCTTCCAGCACAAAAGTGACAGTGGCAACAAGCAAAATAAGATAAGTCAAAACTTTTCCAACACCTTGAATGCTTTTTTGCAAAGGTGTGAGTTCTTTTTTTGTTTCTTTCAAACTCTCAGCAATTTTGCCAAGTTCACTTTCTGTGCCAAGAGTGACAACAATCCCTTTTGCATGCCCGTTTTCTACCACACTCCCTGCAAATGCCATATTTTTTCTTTCTGCCAAAGGCATATCTTTTCTGTAAACCGCATCGGCAAATTTTTCTACTGCCTCGCTCTCTCCGGTCAAGGAAGACTCGTTTATTTTTGCATTTGAAGTTTCAATAAGTCTCAAATCTGCTGGAACAATACTGCCCGCTTCCAAACAAACTATATCTCCAAAAACAAGTTCGGTTGTTTTGATTTTTACAATCTTTCCATCACGCAAAACATTTGTTTCTGGCTGTGTCATATCTTTCAAACTTTCAATAGCTTTCTCGCTTTTTCTTTCTTGAAAAACACCAAACAAAGCATTTATGACAACAATTCCCAAAATTATCAAACCATCAATAGCTTCACTAAAAGAATTCTCTGTTGCTCCAATAACAATGGATATTATTCCAGAAATCAAAAGCACAAGCACCATAAGTTCTTTTATTTGAGCAAAAAATTTGGAGATAAAAGATTGCTTCTTTGCACCCTTGATTATATATTGCTGACTCTGTGGCAACCTTTCTTTTACTTGCTGTTCTTTCAGTCCCGAAACATTTGTGTCAAACTCTCTCAAACATTCATCAACATTTTTTTTGTAAAAATCTTTGCTTTCCACTGACTACTCCTGCGATATCTTACGAAATCAAAGATGTAGACTATTACTTTTCGACAAATTTCGTCAGTCTTTTTACAACACAAAAATTGAAACAATTGAAATTATCACAAGATACAAAGAAAACCATTTTAGGCTTGATTTTACAGTAAGTTTTATCATCAGTTTAATGGCAAAAATGCCCACAACAAATGCCGAAACAAACGCAAGAATGGTTGGCAAAATTTGAATTTGTAATTTCAAACTTCCGGTGACAATCTCATAAATTTCCATAATGAGTGAAAGAAAAATTATTGGTATACTCATCAAAAACGAAAATTTGGCGACACTTTCTTTTTCTCCACCACTTAAAAGTCCAGCACTGATTGTGCTACCCGAGCGAGAAATACCAGGAAAAACTGCAAACCCTTGAGCTATCCCCATAATGAATGCCGTTTTATATGTCATTTCTTTCTTTTCTTTTTTCTTGGAAAGTTGTTCTGAAACAAGCAAAAGTATTGCAGAAATCAAAAAACAGATTGGCAAAAGTCCTCCTGCAAAAGACTGCTTTATGATTGGCATAAGCACAAGCACAATCAAGCAAGTAGGAATGGTTGCAACAACAAGCATTGTTGTCTGCTTGGAAAATGGATGCCTTATCATTTGCCAAATATCTTTGTAAAACACAACAACAATAGAAAGAAGAGTTGCTACATGCAACAAAATACTGATAAACAAACTTTCATCAATTCCAAAAAGGTTTCCAAACAGTACCAAATGTCCAGAAGAAGACACCGGCAAAAACTCTGTCAGCCCTTGAATAATTCCAAGAAAAAATAAAGCAAGGAAATATTGCATAACGCCTCCTTGCTTTATTATATTGTTTTGAAGTCAAAAATATTTGGACAGATTATTTTGTTGAGAGTTCTTTTCTTCTCTTCTTACGCTTCTTGTTTGTCAAAATCAAGATTATAAGAAGAAGAACAATCAAAACAACCAAACCAATAATCAAATATACATACCACAACGATTCTTCATTTTGTACAATCTTTGCATTTGTTCCCAAAACTCCAAAGAGACCGTTATAGGAAACAGGATTGTAGAAGTAAGCAGTATATACACCGCTAATATTATGTTTGTTGAAATTGAAATAACCATTAAATGCATTGCTGTCTGTACCGATTGGTGTCCAGAATTTTTCATTCAATTCCAAGTCGTTCATTAAGATAAAGAAACTGTCTTTATATTTAATTCCGTTTGGGTTGTAAGTTCCGTTGTTTACATAATTCATCATCAAAATCAAGTCCTCAACTGTTTTGATTTGATATGGATCTCTGGAAGTTCCTGATCCCTCAAATTCGCTTACAACGATTTCATCTTCCCAAAGCACACGCTTGTATTCAATAGAAATTTCAATTGTTCCGACAATATTGTTAAATTCAATAAATTCTGGAGTCAAGACAATTACTCCTTCCTCGGTAAAGAAATCACCCATATTGTCAAACACATTGTCGTAGTTTTGAATTGTAATATTGTCAATTTCATATCTTGGATTTGTGACAGTAACAATTCTAACTTCTTTTCCTTCTTCAAAGCTTATATTGTTTATTGCCTGTCCGTTGTAGGTCACATAGCCAGCCATATTTACATTGTTGTAATCAATTACATTTTCATCAATTTCATCTTCTGCAAAACTTCTTGAAATGTAAACTGCCAAAATCTCATCTTCAAAGGTTGGAATAATATCAATTGTCTGTCCTGCAATTTCTGTAGGAACATTCATTGTGAAGTAATACATATTTCCTGTGTATTCCTTAAATGTGATATCCTTTCTGTTCCAAACCACACCAAAACCGAAATCGACACTGACAATAAATGTCAACTCATCTCCGACTTTAACATCAACTTCTGTCAAGATCTTCAAGAAATCATCACCACTGTAGCCACCCAGTCTATAGCTGTTGTAGCTGTTATCCAAAGACAAAACATTCAAATTGGTGATTTGCCCATAAGTTGTATCATAGTCTTCAAAGTTTAATGTGACTGTTTCCCCTTGCAAGTTCATAACAAGGTTTGTCTTTCTTGAAATTGTCAGACTCATAGTTTTGTTGAAAGTTGATTGACCAGTAGTTGAATTTACCCAACGCAAGAATGCATATCCATCATTTGGGACAGCCTCAATAGTAAATTCTTTTGTTGTGTCAACATAACCATCTTGCAACAACAATTTTGCTTGAGTGTCACTTGACTCTTGATAGATGTTGAATGTACCTTCACCACCAAACAATGTGACTTCAACTTTTGCAAAATAAACAACTTGAATTCTGCATTCAACAATTCGATCATATTCGTTTGTTGACCAAGGAATATCATTTGAGAATGAAACGACATCAGTAAGCCAAGTTCCTTCTGAATTCTTTTGACTGATCACAAATTTATAGAATTGATATCCATCAATTGTAGGAGCAACAATTCTTATGTCTGTGTTGAACGAAACTTCAATATACATTGGAGCTGTTTCATAGAACCAAGAATTTGAGAAGTCAACACCACTGACCATATCTTGTGCAGTGTAGTTTGTTCTGATATCAGGAACAAACTCAAAATTGATTCTTGTTTTAAGATAAGACCAATATAAGTAAAGTTTTATAGTTATCTTTCCTGTGTCTGGATCAAGAATGGCATTTTCGCTAAGTTCGTATTTTGAAGTAAGAGTATTCAAAACATAACCACTTTCTTGCCAAGTATTTACAGGATTGCCTTGAGAGTTGATGTATTGCACACCAGCTCCGTTTTGATATGTGAAGTATCCTTCAAAATTATGTTGAGCTTTTTGCAAATCAACCTTAAGTCTTCCGCTTTGGAAGTAAACTCTTTCATCAACAATAGTGATGTTTGCTGCATTGTATTCTGTCAAGTTGAGAGCAGAGTTAAAGTTTACATTATCAATAATTGCAAGCACATTTGTGTCTTCCATAAGTTGAACGGTGTAAGTCATTGGAGTGACTCCGATAGTTATTGATGACACACCTAGATAGTTTGCAACCATAAATGTGATTTTTCCAGTATAACCAGAATCAGCAACCTTCAATGCTTCATAAGTTACGCTTTCAGGAACTATAATGCCTGCACTGTCGCTTATTTGAAGGTCAAACCCGTTTACATGATATCCTGCACGAATAAGAGCAACAACTTCAAAATAACTGTCAGTATAAGCAGAAACAACAACAGAAGAATATTCTCTTCCAGAAGTCCAAACTTTGTTTTTGTTGTCTTCTGAAATGTTGAAATTAAATGCACCACCATCAACGGTCAAATCATTGTTTACAAATGACAAATTGATTACGTTTATGATTGGTTTAAACAAAACTTCAATGTAAATTGAATCTGTTCCACCAACCAAATTGCTAATTTCAAATAATAGATATTCATTATTTTCTGTCACTTTTGAAATGTAAATATCTTGCAAGTTTGCCCCGATAGAAGAGAATTTATATCCTTGCTTCAAAATCTTTACTTTCAAATAAATAACATCATTTGTATAAGCAACAACTTCAAAATTCTTATTGCTCAAAACTTGTCCATTTTCAAAATCATCTGGAGAATAATGAACTCTTGTGCCATCAACATAACCATATTGATTTACATCATTTCCACTTGAATCTTGCAATGAGATGTATCCTACATCAACATCTTCTTCTCTAGTACCATCTATGTCAATTTTTGTCTCAAACTCAACAGTCAAACTGTAAGCTTTGACAACAATGTATATCTTCACATTTAAGTTGTCTTGATTTAAAAGCAAACTAGAAATATTTATTGCAACTTCTCTGTCAACACTTTCTTCGATTTTTAAATAAACAAAGTCTTGACCATCTCTATAACCATATCCATAATACATATAGCCATTAGGCACTTGATATTTGATGTTTTTGTTTGCTCCATAATAGAGTTCTATTCCAGAAATTTCTTTTCCAGAATCAGCATCAAAATATCTTGCACCTGAAATTTCTGTATAAATTGTTTCTGTCATTTTTGGATCATTGTATTCATCATAAATTGTGTAGTAATTGTATGTTCCAAAATCAATGTTAAATCTCAATGTTGAGAATATTGCATAAATTGTTTCATCTTGAGTGATTGTATAATTCAATCTTGCTTCTGTGCTGAAAATGTTTATTCCATCTTTGCTCCAACCTGCAAAACTGTAAAGTTCTGCAACTTGGTAAGTGATAAGAACTGTAGAATTGTATTCTGCTTCTATTGAGGTCAAACCATTTGCAAGAGCGATATTTCCGGCTATATCAACTTGCTCTTTGTTTTCGTTGTAAGAAATAACTTCCAAATTCAAAGTATATTTTGCCAAAGCAGAATTTATCAAAATAGTTCCGTCTGTGCTGATATCTGAAACTTCAAACAAATAGTTGTCAATATAAGCACCATCTTCTATAAAGTCGTAAGATACAGTAAACTCTTCACAAACATAAGAGCCAAGTCCGTATCCATGTTTAAACTTGACATAGAAACTTAAGATAGCATTTGTGTTCACTTCTATCTCAGGAAGTTCACTTACAGAATTGTAAGTTTTTCCATCAATTTCTATTGTTTCAACAACATCTTCATCATCAAACAAAATTGAAATCTTGTTTCTGCTTTCTTCAGTAAAGAGATTCAATGTTGTGTCGCTGTCTACTCCCTCAATTGTGGCAGTCAATACTCCATTTTCAACAGCTTTGTCAATTGTTAACCCGTCGCCACCATCAATTCTGTCAGCAACAACATAACCAATTTCTGCAGAAACAACAATCTTAAACACTCTTCCTGTTGCAATCTCAAATTGATTGTTTGCTACAGCAATTTCTGTTTCTTCTTCAGTCACATCATAAGCATGGATTTCTCCAAGATGTTCGCCTTGAATTGTCACTGTGTTTGTAATTGCGATAATTGGCAATTGATAGGTCACATTATCGGCAGGCATTGTAAATGTTATATTTGCAGTTTTATCTTCATTTATAACAACATCAAAACCAGCTGACCAAGCAGAAGAAATTTCATATCCATTGTCAGCAACAACTTTAAATGTCACACGATATCCATATTCAATTTCGCTTGCAGTATAGCTGTTTCCACTAGAAGCAAAAACAACATTTGCGTCTGAAATAGTTGCATGTTCTGCAATCAATTCAAGACTATATTTGTTTATTGTCCAGTGAGCTGTCAAAGTGTGAGTTTCGGTAGTAGAAAGAATATCTCCACCATAAACTCTTGTGCCTAAAGAATTGTACCAACCATCAAATGTGTATCCTTCTCTTAATGGAGTTTCAACCCAATCATTAGAAGTTTGATATGCTTGACCATAAGGTACAACAATATCTTGTCTTATGCTGTCGTATCCATAATCAAGAGTCACCACAACTCCAACAGCTTCAAAGTTTGGAGTCAAAGTAAGAGTGACTGCATTTTCGTTTGAATCAGGTATCAAAGAAATTATTTTTGTATTTTCAAAATTATCTTTTGAGATTGTTGTCGTTGAAGTGCTTAAACTTACAACATTATAACCAAGTCTAGTCACTTCTGGCAAATCTGAAATATACAAACTTTCCAAAGTTAAATAATCTGTGGTCCATTGATACATTGAATTTCCGATATCAACAAAATCCTTTGAATTTACTGTTGCGTCGCTATATTCACTAAGATCAAAGACAACATTAACTTTTTGTGCAGCAAATCTAACAACCAAGTTGTATGTTTGTCTAATGTTTGTAATAGTAAACACTTCCATGTCTCCTTCTCTAGTAATGGAGATAAATGGTTCTGTTCCTATATATTTTTTGCCATCTGAAGAGTAATAGCCTACATAATAGCAGTGTGCGTTTGCTGTAGGTCTCAATGTGATTGAACTATCATAATCAAACTCACCTAAATAATTTGTTGTGACAGTTGTGTTTTCTGTGTCAGGATTTCCATCATCAATCTCAACACTTCCATAACTTGCACTCTTGCCATTTTCATCGGCAAGCATAATTGTGATTCTGTATTTGTTTGTATCCCAATTTGCATTGAATTTAAACTTCAAATCTGTTGCTGTTTTATAGTAATATCCAAGGACATTGTTTTCATCCAACAACAATTCGTTCAAGAATCTTACTGTCTTTTCGCCGTTGTCAACAACAATTGAATATGTTGAGTTTGCATAACTATGTTCAAGTCCCAATTTTGTCACAACATCTTCAAGATAACTTAATTCTGCTGAAGCGTTTTCAATATTTTCAAAATCCATAGTCCAATTCAAGAATGCATAACCTGTTCTTCCAGTCAAAGAAGTAGGGAAATTCTTGATTGAATTTGTAGAGCTTGAAGCAGAGTTTGAAGTCAAATATGATGTTGACATAAATGGGAATGAAAGTTGTGACAAAGTAGGAAGATGATTGTCATCAACATTTGAAGTCACATTACTGCCTTCTGCACGATAATCAAATTCAAGCCCAACAATAATCGCTTTAATAATGCCATACATCCAAGGAGAAATAGTGTAGTTTGCACTGTCTTCGCCTGACAATTCAAAACTTACTTGAATTGCTTGACCAACATTTTCACTTGCATAGTGTGCTGACAATACTTGAACAGAATCAGCTACTCCTTCTGTGTTTTGATGAATTCCAGACAAGCCAAACAATATAGCTCCGTCATCATCGGCAATTTTAACATTGTTGTTTCCATCATAAGTTTTTGTGAACACTTCTTGCAAACTTATATCTTTTTCAACAAGTTGAAGTTGTCTTGGAGAAATTGTAAGTTTTGCCAATAAGTCGTCTTGTTCTTGATTGTTGATGATGTACCCGCCTATTGAGAAATCATTGGCACTAAACAACATGATCATATTATATTCGCCGACTTTTAAAGCCCCACTTGTAGAGAGATACAATTCTTTATCTGGCACTGTCAATTGCATGCTAATTCTTGACATATCATAACCAGTCAAATCAACATCTGTTTGATATTTGAATTGCAACTCGTAGTTTTCACCATAAGTATAGTTTTGAGAATTTACTACAAACACAATTTCAGCACGATAGATTGTTGCATTCAAATCTGTGCCTTCTTCATCGGTCAAATTCAAATTGTAGTTTGAAATTGTGTCACCAAAAATTTCGGCTTCTACATCATAATTTACACCAACATATTTTACCACTTCGCCATTTTGTGTAAATCTCATGCTAAGACTTATCTTTTCTCCTGCAACAATGCCTGTCAACATGTCATTTGCATCTGAATATTCAAAAACAGCATCTTTATTGTCAAATACTTTACTTTGTTCTGATTGCAAGAAATAGAGTTCTTTCTTTTCAATCTTCAAATAGAAACTGTAAATTGCTCCGTTTTTACCCATCTTAACTTCATAATTTGAAGATGATGTTCCGCTTGCATAAATTTCATAAGTTCCTACATCCTTTACAATTGTAGGATTCAAGAATTTTATTGTTGTTTTAAGATTATAAACAGTTACATCTGTCTTTGTATATGATTGACTTGTAGAATCATAAGTATAGAAGTTTAAGTCAAATTGTTGTTCTGCAGTTGGAGTTGTAGAACTTGTAAATACAAGTCTGTAAAGTCCTGAATCTTCCTCTGTTTCTTCAACAGATACTGTGTCATACAATATTCCGTCATACTTAATAGTTGCAGTGTCTGCGATAGAAGAAGCTGTGACTATTTCTTCATCACTCAAAAGAAGATATAATCTTTCTTTTGCTTGAGAAATTCTAAATGCACCAAGTTCACTCTTGTCGTCCACTTTCAAAACATAATAATTTGTATCATTTGAAGTTCCACTTAATATTTTGTAATATCCAATATCTTTTCCACTTTCTCTTGTCATCAAGATTTCGATGCTTTCATAAAGTGGTGTTATATAGATATAAGTGAACTGATCAGAATTTGCTTCTGGAGAATTAAATTCATAATAGATTTCTCCATCAGTATTGAATTGCAAAGTCAAATCGTACGCAGAAACTTGAATTTGTGTTGTGTTCAAAATCAAATCATAGTTTGTTGAAGATTGAGCACTCAAAGCCACCGTATATGTTCCAACAGTCAAATATCCTGACGCACTATAATTTGCATTTTCAATTTCCAAAGTCAAAGAATATTGAGAAGGCAACAAGTTTGTTGTGCCTGCCTTGACCGTGTAAGACAATGGTTGAGTCAAAGAAACTTCACCATAAACCAAATCTGTTTTTACAAGTTCAACAATTGCTTCTGCTTTGTTGATTGAACCTGTACTTGTCGCACTTGACAACTCATAATTGTTCATGTCTGTTCCGCTAAGGTACAAGTTTACATTTTTACCTTCACCAGAAACAGCAGAATCAAATTGAACTAAAATTGAAACATCATCACCATCAATTTTTTCGTTGAAGTCAGAAATGATATAACTGCCAATTCCGTCGTATGTTTTTTCAAATGTAAATTGAGCTATGTCAATTGTCAATTTTTCAATATTAAGATAATAATCTTCTGCAAAAACAACATTTACATATTCGTTGCATTGTGCAAGAATACTCAACTTATATTGTCCTGCCTTAGATACTTCGGTAATTGAATCTTCAAATCCAATTGAAAGAGTTGCAAATGATATTTCTCCATCACCAAGAGTTTTTTCTACAACTTCTCCGCCTTCATCTACTTTTAAGAAGAAGGTCAATGCACTTGTTAAATTCGTCGTACCATTTGAAACTGTCAAAATTTTTGAAACATCACCTGATACACTGTAATTTTGTCCACTATAAGAATTTGTCAAAATTGAAGTATCATCAATTCTTACATAAACAGTTTCTGTAGCAAACAAAACTTGCAAGCCTTTGTTGTTTTCATTGATAGAAACGACAACACTTCCATTTAAGAAGGTATCTTCAACCAACAACAAATTGTAGCTTCCTGTATTTGCATTTTGTCCTGCTGTCAAACCTTCTGGTGCCAATCTTAAATTTATTGTGTCGCCAGTGCTTTGAATTGAAATTGCGTTTTCATAATATTCTTGAACTTTATCCAAAACAGAAATTTGAATATAATTTTCAGGAATTTGAACTTCATATTGCAAAGCCAAAACTTCAAATGAAGGTTCGTTTATCGTCATATTAAAATCTTGGAACGCGGCATTTACACCAATTGTGTAGTTGCCTTTATACAAGAACCCTTTTTCATTTGTTGAAGGATTTTTCAAACTGTATGAGATAGTATAATATCCATCTACCAACAAATTTGTCACAAGTTGGTTGTCAGAATTCATAACAATATAATTTCCAATAAAACTTGAGAAGTTGTTGAGAGAAATCTCACCATAAGCAAACTCAGTTTTGCTCATAGTAAATGACATAGTGCCATCAAGTTTGTTTATAGCTCCCACAACATAACTTGCAGTAAGTTCATAGTTTGAAAGGTTTTCTGTAGAGTCTTTTCTTTGCAATGACAAATCAACTCTAACATTTGTTCCTGCATGCGCTGTCAAGAATGTTCCTGCAATATAAACTCCACTATAACTATCTAAGTCAATTGTCTTCCCTGTTAAGTCAAGATAGATGTTTGTTGTTCCATCATATGTTTTTTGCAACTTAAAGCCAGAAACATCAACTGTAATTGTTTTGATTGTAAATGTATAACCAGCCTCAAATTCTATGTTTGTATAATACTTAGATATCTCATCTCCCAACGCAAAACTATATGTATAAGTCATGCTGTTGTAAGCTGTTTGATAACTTTCTGTATTAAAGAATGTTGGTTGGATATCAGAAATTTTTGTTCTTAAGATGTTTAAAATTACATCTGAAGAAATATTTTCACTTGTAGCCAAATCAAACAAGTTCAAATAAAATTCTTTATAGACAACATCACCATTATAAATTTGCAATCTGAAATCTTCTGTCAACTTCAAGCTGTATCCCAAATTGCTATAATTTGCTTCAACAGCCATAGGATTGAGTGCTGTGACTTCATAAGACAATCTCAATGTTCCACCTTTTGTTATTGCAAAAGTTCCGATTGCTGTGGTCTTTGCTTCTGCAGTCAAAGCACCATTTTCAAACAATACAACATCGCCATAAGTGAAAGTATAATTCATCTTATATTCTTGCAAGTTGTCTTTAAGATAAATGTTGTAATATCCAACATCTTCGCCAGCGTCTCTTTCGAGTTGCAAAGGTACATTTTCATTTGTCAAATAAATTTCTTTGGTCAAAGAAGGCTCAACAGAGTTGAATTGTTTAGACATATTAAAATCATACTCACTTAAATCTACGCTTAAAGCATTGATCGTGTAAACAAATTCCAAATTTGAAGAGTCAACACCAGATATGTCATAAGATCCTTCATCAATACAAATATTTATTCTATATTCACCGGCATTTTTCATTGAGCTTACTTCTCCACCATTGAAGTAAACTTTAAAGTAAATAGACCCTGTAGTGACATAATGCAATTGTTGTGTTGTGACAGTTTCTTCATAAGCGTCTTTGCTTGGATTGTAAATATAAATATCAACATTTACACTCCAATCTGATATATGTTCTCTGCCATCATAAGTCACAACAACGCTTTCTGGTTCTGGCAAAGTAATCTTATCTATGATATTGCGCATAAATTCCAAAGTGAAATTGATTTCAACGCTTGTAGAAGTTTTTGAAGCATCTTCCAAAGAAATAACAAATTCTGAATTCAATGTTGCATTGACAACGAGTTTATAATTTCCGCTTTCATCATAGCTTCCATTGTTTTCCAATTTCATTATTTGGCCTTCGGATATTTTTTGGTTATTGAAATACCATGCATAAGTGTATTCATACAAAGTGGTATTTTTATTTGATATTGCAACAATATCATCAACTGTCAAAGAAGTAAATGATTCAACTGCAGCTCTATAACTTGTCAAAATTTGATTGTAAGCAATGTCTTCAACATTCCATTTTGCTTCAAGAGTCACAATCGCAAATTTAGTCTCTGGAGTAATACCTACATAAACTCTTCCATTTCCACTATCTTCACCTGTGAATATTTCTGTGTAATCCAAAGTCTCGCCAGTAGGAGTTTTTGCTTTAAGACTTGCCAAAACAAATCCGCTTTCGCTAGGTATAGCAAGATCATTTGCAGTGGTTTCTCCAAGTTTCATTGTAGCTGTTTGGCTTGAACTTAAATTATAACTACTTGGGAAATTTAAATTGTATTTTACAAGAACCAAATCGGTATAAACTGCATAATAATTTATATTTGTCATGCCCTCATCTGATTTTTCTATCAAAGACATATCAACAGTCAAACTGCCTTTTGTGTCCATGGTTCCATCAACACTATAAATTGGGGAATCAACCCACTTATACAATCCTATATAATCAGAGATTGAAGAAGATGTAGCAGAGAACACAACTTTTGTAACTGTTGGACTAACAAAAATAGAAACAGAATTTGAATTGTTCTCTGTTATTTCATAAACCAACACTCCATTATCAGAGAAAGATGTCTCTTCCAATCCATCTGCATCATAAACATCTTTTTCAGTGCCATCTATGTTGTAATAAACACGAGTAATTCTCAAAAGTTCAGAAGCCATGATATCTTCTACTTTTTCAAAATATATCATACCATCTTTGTTTGTAAGATAATTTGCTGTAACAGTTAAGTTTGCGACACCATTTGTATTCATGATTGTAAACACATCATCTTCCGCCATAATAGGCTTAAAGTATGATGAAATGTTTGTATATGATACTTCACCAGAATTTTCGGTCTTTAAGATGATAGAAACATTATCAAAGAATAAATAGTTTTCTTTGTTAGTAAATGAATAAATTGTATCAGTCAACAAATCTCCACTTGAAGAAGTGTAAAGTTCTGCTGAGAGATAGAGGTTGTTTTCAATCAAATAATAAGTGTTGCTTCCATATTCCAAAGATTCTCTGTTTCCTGCCCAAGCTACTTCTTTGTTCTCTACATTAGCTTCAAAATATGCAGATTTTGTGCTTTCCAAGTTTTGAACCAAAATAGTTTGTGGCAACAAGAATGCAGTACCTGCTGTGATGAAAGCATCTCCATTTGCATCGTATTGCACATTGTAATTTGCAAGACTATCTACACTTGATACAACATTTTTCAAGTAAACTCTCATTTCATAACTGTTGTTAGGAGAAAGATTAGAAACGGTATTAGAAGATATAACAATTTTGTCTATAGCCAATTCAAGACCAACATTTTGAACCGCATCAGAAACAATTTCCAAATTGTCGTACCCATCAATATTCATACTGCTGTCAGAAATTGTATAGTCATAGAAATCAAAGTGAGAAAGTGATGACACAATATTTGAAACTGAAGTTGCGTTATTCTCATCACTTATATGATTTAAGTAATCAGCATAAGTCCATTCTTTATAAGTCTTGTAAGTCTCTCCAACATTTGAATTTAGAAGCATGTAGTATTTAAACATAATGTATTCATAAACACTGTTGTTAAGTTCTTCGCCAGCAGTGCCTGTAATTGTAGAATCTTCACTCTTCATCAAATTTGTCACACCATCAAGAGTAGAACAACTTTGCAATTTCGTATTAAACTCTACATTCATGAAAGGTTCCATAATTCGTTTTACATTTTCTACATACATTTCATCACTAACCGAGCTATCCAAATCTGCCTTGGTCACTTCAATGTAGAACATACAGTTTTCGTTATACACATTACCCAAATTCAAATAACTTGCATCATCAGTGATTGTTATGCTTAAGCTTACAGAATAATTTCCTACATTTCTTACCTTAAATGACAAATCTGAATAATTATCAATTGTTGCTTTCTCTGAAGAAAGACTTAACAATATAGAAGAATTCATGTTTGGTGAAAGAGTAATTGTCATGTCTTGACCATTTTCATCCAAACTTACAACATAACCATTTGCTTGATAACCAAGTTTAAAGTAATCTGCCAAATAAATTGTTTGTTGGCCTGCATTATATACCAAACTTGGCAAATTGCTTTGATTCAAACTTAATGAAAGATAAGAAATATCAAAAGTCCAATTTGCATACAAAGTCAAAACAATATCTTCAGTCATAGTTTGAGAACAAGAAATAATGTTTGTAGTGAAAACTGTATAATCATCGATATTTTGTCTTAAATTTCCACTAATAGCGTAGAAGCCATTAAACTTGTATCCTTCTCTTTCCAAAACTATTTCACTGATTTTTATCTTGTTTTCTTCATCGTTTTCGAAAAACATTTCAGCAAATGTGCTGTCATATCTAATATCAATTTCAAGTCCAAATTCTTTTTGTTCATCATTTGGAATGCTTGTTTTTTGCCCGTGTATATCATAACTATTTGCACCATTCAACATGATTTTGATTGTATAAGGGCATTCTACCCAAACGGCATACACAATTGAATCACTTGGGCAAATATAATTTCCTTTTTCATCAAACAAAGAATACTCTTGCCCTGAAATCAGACCCAAATTTGCATCAAATACCAAACGACCGAGAATGTTGTTATCTGCATCCAAACTCCATCCAGAGTTTTCATAACCAATATATTGCAATTTGTCTTTGATTGCCGTAATATTGTCTAAACTTGTAGAGTAATATTTTATATTGTTGTAAACAACTTCATTTGAATCATAAGTTGCAGTAATGCTTATAGAATCAATACCATCAAAAATTCCACCATTAGGCATAAATCTAATGTTGTAATTTCTAGCTTCCCAAACTACATAAAAATGCAATTCTTTCAATGTTTGAGAATCTTTAAAATAAGAAGTTGACAATTGCAATGTCATACCATTGAGTTGTTCTCCAATTGTAGAAACCCAATAATTGTTGCTCTTCTTTACATAACCTGTTCTACTGCTAAACAAATTTTCAACAATAACAGATTCAGTCGTATCGTTGCTGTTTATATTTCCATCTAATGGTGAATTTAAGTATATTGTGGTGTCGAAATATATTTCAGTTGTAGTGAAGTATGTATCGGTTGTTTCATTTTCACCACTAACATCAAAAACATGTCCATTTTTGGTGTCACCATAGCCACTAGAACCAGTTCCTGAATGGAAAGTGATATTTGCAGATTTCTGTCTTATAATAGGCGTAATGGTATATTCTTGATATTTGCTTGTCTCGCCCTGTTCCATCAAGGTCTTTACTTGTTTATATATGTCAAAATTCATTGATACATTGTTGTCATATTTGTTTCCAATATATTCAATTTTTTCACTTTGTCCATTGAGATTTACCTCTACCACATCACCATAAACATCAAACAATCTATAACCAGAAATGTAATAACCTGTAGAGTCAGTTCCTGTCATAACAAAATTGAAATTAGACAAGAATTGTTCTTCTGAATTTGTGTTTGAAGTATAATTGTAAACAATAGATTGTGCAGAAGAACCATCATTAAGTCTCAAAGCAAAACTTAAATTCAAGTTAATAGCATAGCTTGTATATTCTGTTTGTTCACCATTTCTGTTTTCAATAATAACTCTTTGAGAAAGGTCTATTGTTGTCTGTTTTCTTTGGAAAATTGCATAGATTGTAATATTGTAAGCGTTGTTTTCATCCAAAAATCCAAGTTCATTCAAGTTTGTACCACTTGTTGAAAAATACATGTCACCATATTCAAAACTCAAAGTTGAAGGAGTTGAAGCTGATGGAGATGATGGCAAAGAATTCCCTTTCGCCACAAATCTTGAATAATTTGATCCTTTAATATACCAGCCCCAAAATTCATAAGCATTATTTGTTTGCATATAAGTTGAAACAGTTATTTCATTGTCAAATTTGATTGAAGAATTGTTTTGTTCGTACTTTTCTCCATTTGCTGTCACAACAGTTTCGATATCAGAACTCTCTTCATTTTCCAAGAGTTTTACATCTTTCAATTGACTTACATCAACATCTGCATTTACAAATTTTGTAGAATAATTCATGTTGTAGAAAACATCGGTGCAGACAACATCAAGAGTGTAATTACCTGCTTGCAACCCACCATTTCCCGCACTGTAATTCAATATAATAACAAAGAATTCGTTTTGATACTCCAAGCCACCATTTTCACTTTGTATCCATTTACTCTCTACATAAGTTGATGAGGCTGAGATTGTTAAATATTCTTGATTGTTAAGATTAAATCTTTCTTCATAATCAGAAATTACTTGATCATTTTCATCAGAAACTGCGATTTTTATGTTGCAGCTTTCCAAATTGAGATTTGCAGTACTCCCAGTATTGTTAAACAATGTAATATTGTCAGTGCCACCTCTCTTTACAAAGAACTTGTAAAAATCAGTAGATTGCACTGCAAAAACAATTTCTCCAGAATTAACATCTACACTGTAAATTTTACTCTTTAATTCTCCAGTCAAATTCCATTGCCCCAAAGCGTCTTTAACAACTGAATAAATAGTAGGAGAATTTTTTTCAATGTCTACATAATTTACATCACCATTTTCATCCAACAAATCTTGATCTTGAGCTAAGTATTTTGTATTAAAGTTAAAGATAGCTTGAGAATATCTTGTTGTTGCTTCAATACTTTCCCCATTATTTATTTTTATAATACTTTCAAAAACCATGTAAATTTTTGAAGGGTTTGCACCATTAGGAATAATAACATCAACTTCTCTTTGCTCACCATCTTTTACTTTGTCAATGCTTGAGCTGTTAAATTGTGAAACTACACTGAATATAGTTGCATCAGTTTCTGTTGAATATATAATTCCAAAATTGGTATAAGCATAATATGAAAGTCTATAAGTCAATTCTGTACTGCTGTCCAATTGAACAACCATATCAGTTTTTTGTCTGTTTGCATCACTTGTGTACAAATAAATAGTTTGTGGGTAAGAATAACTTTGGTCGTTTTCAACAAATTCATATAAATAATATTTTGACTCTCCAGCAAATTCATACTCAAACAAAACGCTCTTTTTGTTTCCTTCTGTAAGAATATAATTTGAAGTCAAATCAATGGCATCATAGCTGGCACTAGAACTTAAAATTTTGTTTTTCATAAAGTCAAAACCAACAAAGTTTTCACCATTTTGATAAACAGTTTTCAAAGATTCATTGTTTGTAAGAGAAGATATGTCAGCTTTTTCACCATTTGGGCCAATTACAGAAACTTTGTTCCAACCCGTCACAAAAGGAGTAAGTCCCATATAAACGCCCGTTCCAATAGAAAGTTCGTTTTCTTTCATGTCACGAGAAACAACGAGTGTAAGGTTGTAATCGCTTACCAAATTGTAGAATCTCCATTCTCCTTTCACACCAGATGAAGAATCTACACCAAAGTTAGTGTCTATTGTTCCGTTATAATTTTTATCTTTTGTTCCGTCTCCAGAATATATAAACCCATTTTTAAGAGTCACTACAACATACCAATAATTGTCTGTAGTATCACTCAATTTTGTTGTTGTAATTGTCACATTTACTTTAACTTTGTTGTCGTTTACAATCAAAGAATCACCAGAAAATTCTCTATAAACTTTTTCCAAATTAGGATTTGATGCATCTGGTACTTGATAAACTTCTATGCTTGTTATTGCATCTTTTATATCAAAGTTTCCTGCAAAGCTTGATTGCTCATCAGTTCCTTCCAAAGGATTTAAACTGATTGTCAAATCAAATTCATGACCATCTTCTAACTTTTCAATACCTTCCCAGTTTACATATAAATTTGCCAAATAAACGTCACCAACAATTGATGCATCAGACAATATACTGTTTGCAAGAGTGCTTGAAGCGTAGTAAACATCAGCAGAATTTTCTCCATCTACAGGTTCGGTAGTCAAAATTTCTTTTGCAAAAGGATAACCCTCTTGATAAACACCTTCAATAGCAAAATCTCCATTTCTTAACAATTTTTGCACGCCATTTTTGTCTTTATAACTTGGCACTTCAAAAATTTCTGGATAATCAGAAAGAAAAGCATCATATTCCAAATAGAATATCTTATAAACATTTCCATCTTCATCAACTTGAACTTCAGAACTTGCATCATAGTCATATGATGTAGCCCCAAACTCTTCTTTTTCGTAAGTGTTGTAAATAACTTTTATTTGATAAGCATTGTCTTTGTCTGCTTCATTTGGATTGTTTGGATTATATCCATAAACTTGCCAATTTACATTTACACCATGCAAAGGTGCCTTTGAATAATTTATATCAAAATTCAAAACTTCTGTTTTTTGAGAGTCAGAAAGGCTATACAAAACACTGTCAGTTGCACCTGACAATGTATAATTGAATGAAACAGCTTTAAAACCTTTTTTAATTATTGTGTCTGTCGTGCCAAAAAGATGAGAAAGTTGTGGAAGACCAACACCAAAAGTGCTGTCCATGCTAGAAACATTCACCACTTCACTAGCGACATTTCCAGTTGATGTCAATGCAATATTTTTAATCTTTGCATTTTCACCTGTTGGCATAACAAGAAGATGATATTTGCCTTTATAACTTACTTTGTTTGAATTATAAAAGTTTCCACCATTTCCATTTATTGTTAAATCATAGCCATAATATACATCAGCCAAAGTTCCAGTACTTGTTTTTGTCCCTGAAAGATTGATGTTTCCATAAAAATCGCCATTGTTTGAAGTGTCTATATTATTTTCAATTAAGTTTCCTGACGAATTTGTTGAGTTTGTACCATAGAAAACAAAAATATTCGCATCGCTGTCAACCCTTCCAACTGAATAAACATTACTTCCATCAGACAATTTGGTCCCGGCTTGGCTATATTCGTTGTCAGCACAATTTATCAAATATGTGTCACCTTTTACATATCCAATAAAAGTCCCAATATAACCACTATTTGTGCCTTCATTTATGTATTTTACATTTTTTATCTTCAAGTTTTTTATAACTGCATTTGATGTGACACCAAACAAACCATGAGATCCAAACTTCTCTTGCAAAGAACATGTAAGTCCATAAATAGTGTATCCATTTCCATCAAAAACACCATTGAAAGGATTAGATAAAGTTCCTATTGGTTGCCATGTTCTGCCTGACAAATCAATATTGTTTTGAAGAGAATAATATTTTTTGCTTTGAAAATTAAAGGACATATATCCCAAATCACCAGCTGTTTTGATCAAATATGGAGACTCAGCAGTTCCTTCTCCTTCCAATTTACTTCCTGCAGAATAATCACTGTCATTATTAGCATTTCCAATATTATTCAATTGTTTCAAATATGGATATCCATCGTTTATTCCTGAAGAAATATCCCAGTTTGAGAAAGAATCAGAGAAGTTCCAACTCTTTTCAGAATCCCAATATCTCTCATTTAAATAAAAGTCTTTTGTTTTTGCGAGACTGTCCAAATTAATAATTTGATTAGCCAAATCTCCCTTTGCTGTTGACTTCATATCAACATCAAAGTACAATCCCCCAACTTCTGGTTTTTGAGATTCTCCCAAGTTTTTGTCAACAGGATATAAATAATTTTGATTGTAATTATTTCCAGACAAAGAGCCAATATAAAAACAATTCAACATCTTTGTGTTTGCAAAACTAGAAGCTTGAAGTTGTCCTATCAACCCACTCATGTAATTAGTCCCATAAATGTTATTGTCGCCCGTTTTTATATCTCCAACATGGTAAGAATTGTTCATAACAAAATATTCGTTGTTTACTCTTCCAACAATTCCACCAATATAAAAACTTTTTCCATTGTTGCTTAAAACAATTTTGCCTTTGCTATATGTATTTTCAATTGTTGATGAATAGTTGGCACTTATACCACTTAAATATCCAACCAATCCTCCCATGTATCCTGATGCAGTAGTAGAACTTACCTCTATGTCTCCATCATAATAACAGTCTGACAAAACCAAATAATCGGAAGATCCTGTGAGACCCCCGACTCTCAAATTTTGTGCATTGACTGAATCAATGTTTATTTTAACTTCAGTTTTTGAAGTTCTTACACTTGCATTGTTAATGCTCCCTGCAAGTCCACCAACCATAAAGTTTTGTGTTGATTCAGATGAAGAAATATTGATCTCCCCTTCAACAGAACAATTTGTTATGTAAGAATTGCTATAACTTCTATCAACATTTCCAGTGTTGTTAAAATATCCAACCATAGTTCCAACATAATAATCATCACTGTTTGAAATGGTCAAATCAATGTTTACATTTCTTAAATGCAAATTGTCAACTTTTGAATAATCGGTCAAAGTTCCAAAGAAACCAACATAACTAGAAGTTGCATCATTTATTTCTAAATTGTAAATTGTATGTCCCTGTCCATAAAATGATCCTTGGAAAATATTCACAGCATTACCAATAGGAGTCCAATTATAATTTGCCAAGTCAATATCTGTATCAAGGTATATGTTTTTGTTTTTGTAAACAGTTCCATCATTTACACTGTGAACAAAATAAGAAAGTCCAGCTGCACTCCTGATATAATAATTGTTTACATTTTCATTATACCAATCGCTCTCAGTCAATTCACTTTCATTTTCAACAAACTCTCCGTCCCAAACACTTGCATCTTGGCTGACAGCATTTGTGATATTTATAGGATTGTTAAAATAACTCAGAGTCCCACAGAACCCAAAGATTAAAACAAATAAGGTGAAAAAAATTGACTTTCTTTTCATAATACAATTTCTCCTTGATTTAGACCTGACTAAACCTATAATTATTATACAAAAATATCACCTCTTTAAGCAAATAAATTTTTTAGAAATAATATATTTTTAATATATATATAAATGCGTATTTTAAACCAAACTAAGCAATTAAACATTAGTTTTTATTCGTTTATTTTTTTTTATTTAACAAAGAAAATAATAAAAACAGCAAAAAATAATAAAAAAATACGCATTTTTTCAATTTTTTTTGAATTTTTTGCGTATTTTTATTGATTTTTTATTTATTCAAAAATTTTGTATATTCAATTCCCATGGCATCCTTCATTCTCTCCACGGTCTTCGAAGCGACTTCTCTTGCCTTTTTGCTGTTTTCAAAAAGCATGTTGTAAATGCCATCAATGTCTTTTTCCAACTCTTTTCTTCTGTTTCTGATAGGCTCTAAAATCTCTTGAAGCACATTATTCAAGAACAATTTTATCTTAACATCTCCAAGTCCGCCCTTTCTATAATGCTCTTTCAATTCGTTCAAATTCTTATACTCTGGCAAATATTTCTTAAAAGATTCATCTGTTGCAAATGCGTCTAAATATGAAAACACTACATTCCCTTCAACTTTTCCAGGATCTGAAATCTTTATATGATTAGGGTCGGTATATGCACTCATAATTTTTTGTTTTACGACATCTGCTTCATCTTTCAAATATATGCAGTTCCCTGCAGACTTACTCATTTTCAAGTTCCCATCAGTCCCAGGAAGTCTTCTGCAAATCTTATTTTCTGGCAACAATGGTTCTGGCATAGTAAAAACTTCTTTGCCATAAGTGTTGTTGAAAGTTCTAACAATTTCTCTTGTTTGTTCCAACATTGGCAGTTGATCATCTCCAACAGGAACGATGTTTGTGTTAAATGCCAAAATATCTGACGCCTGACTTATTGGATAACACAAAAAGCCGACAGGAATAGAACTTTGAAAACCTCTTTGTTTCATTTCATCTTTTACAGTAGGATTTCTATTCAATCTAGCCACAGTAACCAAATTCATAAAATACATAGTCATTTCAGCAAGCTCAGGCACTTGAGATTGAATAAAAATGTTCACCTTGTTTGGGTCTATGCCAGCTGATAAATAGTCAATAGCAACTTGTATGATATTATTTTTGACTTTATCAACATTGTTAGCATTATCAGTCAAAGCTTGAGTATCGGCAATCATAATGTAAAATTTGTCATAGTCATTCATCTCTTGCAATTTCAATCTGTTTGCAATAGAACCAACATAATGACCAATATGCAGATTGCCTGTAGGTCTATCTCCTGTTAATATTATTTTTTTCATTTTTTATCTCCAAAATGATAATATTTATTTTATTTTTTATTTATTTTTCAAAATTTTATTGATTTTAATGTGTTTTTTATTAAAAATAAGCAGAAAATTATCAATTTAATTATTTAAAAACTATTTATTCTTCATATAAACACGAATATATAGCATTTTTATTAAATATTTTGTTTTAAATAATTAAAAATTATAAATATTCTTGAACATATACCAAAAAAATATTAAAAATACTAATTTTTTATTATTTATTATGCAAATTCTGCCATTCTTTCCAAAACTTCTTTTTCGCCAAGCAGAGTCATAATTTCATAAAGGTCTGGAGAATTTTTGTGTCCAGTAATTGCCACTCTAATATATTCGCAAACAGTAGCAACATTGCCTTTAAACTTTTCTGGATTTGCTTTATATGCTTTGTTGTCAACAGCATAACCCAAACTTTCTGCCATTTTCTTAATGTTGTCAAACCAAGCTTCTTTTGAAGATAGATTGATATATTTTTTATATTCTCTCAAAACATGTTCAAAATCTTTCTTGTGTTCTTCATCAATTTCAAATTTCTTTGGAGCGCTAAACATATAATCAAACAAATCAAAAAACATACTCCATTTATAAATATCTTTTCTTGGTTTTGGTTTTTCTCTGTCAATGTTTAATACTTTTGTCACATAATCTTTGTCTTTAACCAAATAATCAACATTTTCCAAAGAATATTCTCTCGCCCAAGCAAGAAGTTGATTATAACATTCTTCAGCGGTGTAATGAGATATAATTTCTTTTGAAACATCGTTCAATTTTACGAAATCAAAAATAGGAGTATTTGCAGTGATATTAAATCCATCAAAAGGAAACTTCATAATATCATCATTTTTGTGAGTAGCACGCCATTGTTCAAAATTAGAATTTATTAAATTCATCAAATATTCAACAATTGCTTGTCTGTCATAGCCTTCCTTATCAAAATATCTCATATCTGCTTCTGGATGTTTACGCTTTGATATTTTTATCTTGTTTCCCTTTTCATTAAATTTATAAATCAAAGGTGTATGAATATATTTTGGTTGTTTAAATCCCAAAGCTTCAAAAATTTCTTTGTGCAAAGGATAAGAAGGCAACCATTCTTCTCCACGAACAACAACAGTAGTTCCCATCAAAGTATCATCAATTGCATGTGCAAAATGATATGTTGGCATCAAGTCATTTTTAAGCAAAATCGCATCAGAACAATTTTCTGCAATTTCTACATCACCTTTAGAGCCATCATGGAATTTTATCTTCTTTGTTCCATCTCCTTGAGTTTTCAAACGGATAGCAAATTTCTTGCCATCTTTCAAATATTCTCTTATTTGTTCAATTGTTAAATTTCTGCAAGGATCCTTGTCTTCATTTATACCAACAGCAAATTTCTTTTCTCTTTTTTCTTTGACATCATCAAGACCTTCTGTTTTTCTACAAAAACAAGGGAATGCCTTTCCTTCTTCTACCAATTTTTTTGCATATGCCTTATAAATTTCTTGTCGCTCACTTTGATAATATGGGCCATAATCTCCAACTGTCACTCCGCCTTTCAATTGGTATTCATCTGGAGTCAACCCATATTCATTTAAAATCCCCATAATAATTGCACTAGCACCAGATATTTCTCTTTTATTGTCAGTGTCTTCAATTCTCAAATAAAAAACTCCGTTGCTACGCTTTGCAATGTTATAATCTATCAATGCTTGAAAAAATCCACCCAAATGCATATAACCTGTTGGACTTGGTGCAAATCTTGTCACATAAGCACCTTCTGGCAAATTTCTTTTTGGGTATCTTTTTTCAATTTCTTCAACTGTAAGTTTATTGTCTGGAAACAACAAATCAGCCAACTCTTTATTGTTCATAATAATTTTTTCTCCTTAATTATAACAATTAAACTCACAACAAAGTGAGTTTAATAATTAGTATATAATATTTACAACTTGATTCATAAAATTTGGTAATGTAATTTCAATAAATTGTTCCATTTTCTCCAAATACACTTCGGCAAAAGGATTTTTCTCTTTATATTTTTCCAAATCGTTGTCATAATCAACAGACAACGCGCTTATATTCAAGCTCTTTAAGGCTTTCATATATACATCGGTTTCAGATAAAAAGTCTCCGATATAATCAAACAATTTGTTCATCTCTTCTGATGTAAGAGTGTTTAATGCAGAATTTGAGCCAACAAATCTTGCTTTATATGTTGAAAATTCTCTTTCCAACAATGCCAACAAATCATCAATTCTTGTTTTTGTTTCTGTCTGAGCCTGACCATTCCAATTCAAATTATTTTCAATTTCTGTTATTTTAAATTCACTAAAAATTGGAAGTATTTTTGCTCTTATATACTCTTTCATGATTTTTGTATCATTTTCAGTTGGAGTTGTCTTCTTCAACAATTCAAAAATTTCGCTTGTTTCAATTGTTTTTGCCAAATTCATTGAAACTTCTATATTTTGGCTTACAAGTGCGCCATAAGATCTTTTAAATTTACGCAAATAGGCATTGCTTGATTCTTCTGACAATTGTCCATTGAATTGTTCAAAATAATCTATAAAATTACTTCTAGCTCTAACAAACTCTGAAATAGTATCAGTATAATCAACCAAACTTGAATTCAATTCTTTGATTGCTGATTTTGTTTCTTTTGACAAAGCTTTGTCATCCAAATTTTTTACATATTCTTTGTTGTTGTCAATATAATCACTTGAAATAACTAAAGTTGAATTGTAAACATCTAAAAGTTCAACATACCCCTCTTTTTGTTCGTCAATATATCCATCAACAACAGACCCGTAAGATATAAAATAATTTGTATCTAAATTTTCAACAGTACCTTGTTTGAAGACTTCAGAATATTCTTGATAAGTTGCATCCAACTTGTCAAAATTTTCTTGCAATGTTTTAGTAGAAACCCCACCGCATCCACTAAGACCAAACATAGTCAAAACAGAACAGCATCCCAAAGCCAAACATGTCAAAGTCTTTTTTAACTTCATAACTTCCTCCTATTAACCAATATTTCCTTGAAGAAAATCATTATACAAACTTTCCCAGCCTTCACTTTTTTCATTTATTTTTTTAATGTTTTCTTGTTGAACGGCATTGTAGTTGAAATTTAAAATGACATTTTCTTTGCTTTGTACAAGATAAATGTTTACAAAATTATATAATGCTTCTCCACAACTTGCATCTTGATTAAGGTTTTCTGAAATTTTGTTTGAAAGTTCTTTTGTTGTGTTAAATATAAGTGCGGTCAAATCGTTATTCATCAATGGTGAAGTTACTGATGCTGTATAAACATCTCCCAAGCGATTGAAAGCATCAGAAGTATATCCAAACAAATCACTCATATAACCTTTGCAGTTTGCCCAAGTGTTTGCTTGCCAATAACCACTTTCACCTGTCAAATCTTTGTTTTCAATAATGTACGCAGTCAAATCTTCTGCAACATTTTGCCCTTTCTTTAAATCAGTTTCAATCTTTTTTCTTTCATTTTTATATGTTTCTGTGTATTCAGAAAAAACAATTTGCCTGTTCATGAATTCGCCATAAACTACATAAGCTTTGTAAGAATCTTGATAATTCTTAACTTCTGTTTTCTCGCTCATGGAAGAAATTTTGCTGTAAATGTTTGACAAATAATCATTTATGGTCAAATATTCTTCACTTTCATTATCCAAATAACCATCTGAAACATAAGTATTTACACTTTTGGAAAGTTTTTCTGTGTCTCGTTCTTTAAACAAATTGATAAACACAATTGTCAAAATGACAGCCACAATAGCCAAAATTAAAACAACTATAAAACCTTTTCTTTTCATGCTTTCTCCTTCTATTCTTCGACTTGAATTTTTTCATCATGGTTGAGATATGTTGTGTATTCTCCAACCCATTTGAGTTTAACTTCTCCAGTGCTACCATTTCTGTGCTTTGCAATAAGCAAATAAACAGTTCCTGGCTCATCTTCTGTGACAACATCATTGTATTTTTCAGGATTGTATAAAAACAAAACAATATCAGCATCTTGTTCAATAGAACCAGATTCACGCAAGTCGGAAAGTACAGGTCTATGATCTTCACGCACTTCAACAGCACGAGAAAGTTGTGAAAGCAAAATAATTGGAACATTCAATTCTTTTGCCGCAATTTTCAAAGTTCTTGTCAAATCACTGACTTCTTGAGTTCTTGACTCTCTGTTTGACTTTCCCATTGTCATCAACTGCAAATAGTCGATAACGATCAAGTCAAGGCCTTCTGTCATTTTAAGTTTTCTACATTTAGAAATGATTTCAAAAGGAGTTATCATTGATGAATCATCAACATAAATCCCGCTTTGTGCAAGTTTCTTCTCTGCAGTCCAAATTCTCTTCCATTCTTCAGAATCCATATTCCCTCTAAGAACATGAGAAAGATTTACTTTTGCAAGGGAAGATAAAGCTCTTTGCATAAGTTGTTCTTTTGACATTTCAAGAGCAAAGATTGCAACTTTTTTATCTTCATTTACAGCAGCCTCTACAGCTATGTTCATAGCGAAAGAAGTTTTACCAACACCAGGACGAGCGGCAAGCAAAATCAAATCGCTGTTTTGAAGTCCGTTTGTAATAGCATCAAAATCTTTATAGCCTGTTGGAATTCCTCTCATCTTACCTTTGTTTTCGGCAAGTTCGGAAATTTGTTTCAAAACTGTTGTAAGTGTTCCGCCTGGTTTTCCTACAAGCTCAAGGTCAGAAGAAGTTTCTTTTTGAGACAAATCAAAAATTCTTTTTTCCGCTTCTCTCATCGCCTTTTCGCCATCTTCACTGTCAAAAGCAGATTTAATGATTTCTTGTGCTTCGGAAATAAGGTGACGCCTTACCGAACTGTTTTTTACTATATTTAAATAATGTTGAAAGTTTGCAGCTGAAGGAACAACGTTTGTAAGATAAGTGATATAGTCAATTCCACCAATAGTTTCCAACTTCTTTTCAACTTCCAATTGATTTGTCAAAGTCACAAAGTCAACAGGAATACTTTTGTTGTAAACTTTTACCATGCTGTCATAAATGTTTCTGTGTGCTTCAGAATAAAAATCTTCTACATTGACAGCAGAAAAAATATCTGCTTGTGCATCATTATCCAACAAAATACAGCCAAGCAAAGCCTGTTCTGCTTCCAAACTATTTGGTAAAATTTTATAATCTGCCATCTTGTCCTCCACTAATCAGAAAAAGGATCTTTTTTCTTGCTTAAACGCTCTTGTCTCTTCTTATCCAATATAGAACAAAGCCAAGCGTAAAGAAAATATAAAATAAAAAGAAGGATAACCAAAACCAAAATATTCAACCATTGAGGAACTTTTCCCCAAACCATAAGAATACTAACTATAAGAATAGGAAGAAAAACTATCAACATAAATAGTCCCAATCTTTTAAGCTTAAGTTTCAATTCTTGTTTTTCGGTACTTTTCATTTCATTCCTTTAATAGACTAAGTATAGCAATATTAAAGGTGTTTGTCAATTTATAAAAATAAACAATCAAAATAAAGCAAGAAAAAAAGAGGTTAAACAACCTCTTAAATTTCACCACGCAACATTTTTCCTCTTTCTCTCAATCTGAGATTGTGATCAAGAATAATTTTTCTAATTCTAATAGATTTTGGAGTGACTTCCAAATATTCATCATCACCTAAGAATTCGATGCAGTCTTCCAAACTCATAACTCTTGGTGGAGTAAGTCTCAAAGCATCATCAGAACCTGAAGCACGGCAGTTTGAAAGATGTTTTGTCTTGCAAACATTTACGACGATGTCTCCGCCCTTTGGATTTTCTCCAATAACCATTCCGGCATAAACAGGAACGCCAGGACCAACAAACAATTCTCCTCTTTCTTGAGCATTGTAAAGCCCATAAACAATTGTCACACCTTCTTCGTGAGCAATCAAAGAGCCATAATCTCTACGCTTGATTTCTCCCTTATATGGTTCATAATCATAGAAAATTGAATTGATAATACCTTCACCACGAGTATCAGTCAAAAATTCTGACTTAAATCCAAAGAGTCCTCTTGAAGGGATCAAAAATTCCATTCTCATACGATTTCCATGTGGAGTCATATTTTGAAGATCGCCTTTTCTTACACCCATCTTGTTCATAACAGTTCCAACGCAGTCTTCAGGAACATCAAGATAAAGTCTGTCAATAGGTTCACATTTTACACCATCGATTGTTTTAATCAAAACTTTTGGCTGGCTTACTTGGAATTCGTATCCATCTCTACGCATGTTTTCAATCAAAATTGAAAGATGCATTTCTCCTCTTCCACGAACTTTAAACTTGTCAGCTGTTTCTCCGTCTTCAACCTTCAATGAAAGGTCTTTGATAGCTTCTTTATAAAGTCTGTCTCTCAAGTGTCTTGATGTGACAAACTTACCTTCACGACCAGCAAAAGGACTGTCATTTACCATAAATGTCATTTCAACACTTGGTTCTGCAATTTTTACAAATTCAATAGGTTCAACACAGTTTTCGTCACAAATGGTATCACCAATAGTCACATCATCAATACCAGCAACGCAAACAATTTCACCAAAATCAGCTTTTTCAACTGGAACTCTCTTAAGTCCTTCATAAACATACAAACTTACGATTTTTGATTTAACTTTCTTTGTTTCATCATGGTAGTTGCAAACAACAACATTTTGTCCAACTCTGATTTCTCCACGATCGATTTTACCTACGGCCAACTTTCCAACATAATCGTTGTGCTCTGCAGAAGATACCAACATCTTCAATGGTTGATCTATGTTTCCCTGTGGTGCAGGAATGTGTTTGATAATTGTTTCAAACAAAGGTTTCATATCTGTTCCACGAACATCTGGATCTGTTGAAGCAATACCAAGTCTAGCAGAAGCAAACACAAATGGAGAGTTTAATTGATCTTCGTTTGCGTCAAGTTCCAAGAACAATTCCAAAACTTCATCAATAACTTCTTTTACTCTGGCATCTGGTCTGTCGATTTTGTTGATAACTACAACAACTTTAAGTTTCAAAGCCAAAGCTTTTTCAAGCACAAATCTTGTTTGTGGCATTGGGCCTTCAAACGCATCAACAACCAAAAGAACGCCATCAACCATCTTCAAAACTCTTTCTACTTCTCCACCGAAGTCAGCATGTCCCGGAGTGTCGATAACATTGATTTTTATCCCATTATAAAAGCAAGAAGTATTTTTTGACAAAATAGTAATACCTCTTTCTTTTTCAAGAGCGTTGCTGTCCATAACTCTATCTTCAACAACTTGATTCTCTCTAAATACATTTCCTTGTTTCAATAATTCGTTAACCAAAGATGTTTTACCGTGGTCAACGTGAGCAATAATCGCAATGTTTCTAATATTAGCATTTTCCATTTTTTTCTTCCTCTCTGTATTAACAACTTGTATATTATAACACTTTTTTAGACAAAACTCAATATTTTATAAAAAAAATTTGTCCACACATAAAAACATTGTGGACAATTTTTCATAATTTTATATAAAATCAATTTTTCTTTTTGTTTTTTCTAATCAAAAAATAGTAAGCGCACACCATTCCAACCACCACAACAACAACTGCAAAAGCATACCAAACTGGTCGGTTTGCATAAGTCACCCAAAAAACTATCTCGTTATTTTCTTCTATATCATCCATTGTTTTTATAAAGACATTGTGATAAAAGTATTCATCACTATACATAACATCTGATTTCAAGTTTTTTTGTTGCGTTGCAAAATCATATATAAAAATAGAATTCTCTAAATAATCCAAAATCTTCAACTTTTGATCATCTGCAATATCATTATTATTGCACCAAGAAGAAATAGCCATGTTGCAAATCATTTTCAAATCGCCTGCTGATTTTGAAGAAGAAACAGGAAATTTTGTTTTCAATTCTATCTTCTTGATAAAAAATCCACTTACTTTGTTGTCGGAAGAAGTTTCATTCTCTTCATTATCTTCAATATTAAAAAATTCTTTTTGTGCTTGCAAATTCTCAAATTTAATAGAAAATCCTATTCCATCAACATCAGAAAAATATACACAGTCGCCAACTGTTGTTCCATCAGTTTCCTTCTCTTTGTTGCTTTGTGCAAGAGCATTGACATAAGTTGTCAAATAAAATTTATAAGTTTTTACATCATTCTCATCATAGCCCAATGACAACAAATAATCAGAGTTCAGCGGGAAAATATAAGTCAATGCAATTTGTCCATCATTGTTTGCTTGTCGAACAATACGGAAGGCATTTTTCTCATATATTTGAGAATTCTCAATTTCTGCAGTGTTTGAACAACCAAAAAATCCAAACAATACAACCATCAATAAAAAAAGAGTATAAACAGTTTTTTTCACATTCTATTTATACTCTTTTTCAATTTTTAATATTCTTTAAAACTCAAAAAATATTAACCTACAATAACATCACCTTTATGCAAATTGTTTCCAGCAACATTTTGAGCTGTGATGTTTCCATAATTGTAAACACCTTCCAATGTTCCCTTTCCGTAATCAGCAACTCCCGCGATGTAAACCGTTGCCTGATTTTGTGCACGAGTACATTCAACAGTAATATCAAAATAATTTGAACAATTTCTCAAGATCGCAGATGTTGAGTTTGTAATCACAACGCCAGCAACCTGAACCGTTTCAGCACTCAAACCAACTTGTAATGTGACATAAATTGAATAATTTTCTTCTTCGTTGCCACCAACAGAACAATCTTCAATGGTTGCAAAATTTATGTATGCAATACCGCTTACAAAAATAACTTGAGATTGATTTCCATCATTGACAATCATAGAAGTTTTTACACTGCTGTTTGAAATTGTTGCTACTCCACCTTCATTTTTAGAGACAATTCCGCTATATATCATCATAATTCTAGTGTTTGGAGCAACATATCCAACAAAGTTATTTTCAAACCCAACAAGATTGATGTTGTCAAGTTTTCCGTTGTTTGTAATTGCCAACCCAGCAACCAATGAGTGAGTACTCAAAATAGTTCCTGAATCACCATAGGTCACATCAATGTTTAAATTACTTATAGAAGATGATCCTGACAATTTTTCAAACAAAGCAGAACCATAATTAAATGTTGTAGATGATTCTGTGCTAGGGCCAAGCACATAACCTTCTGATATAAGTATGCCTTGTGACAATCTTGAAACGCCTTTTGAAGTGTATGTAATGGTATTTCCATTTCCATTGATAATTCCATCAAATTCGCCAGTAAACAAAATACCATCTACATAAGTTTCTGCATTTCCTTTCTCACTCAAAACCAAACTTGATTCCAATGAGAAGTAATATTGCTTTTCATCTTCAATATACATTCCATTTTCAGAATAATTTATTAAAGATTCATCTTTTTTCATTCTGTAAGCAATGTTTTTAAATTGCTCAGCATTAACAATTTTATATGGATCTGCCTGAGTACCGCTTCCACTTTCAAACAAATCAAAAGCAACATAATCAGACATATCTTCGCCAACATAAACCAATTCTTGTGATTGAATGTTTGTGCTACCAAGTTTTATACTTACTTTCAATCTTACTTGTGTTGTGATGATTGAAGGGGTAAATGTATTGCTTGTTGTTGTGTAAGTTCTAACAATTTGGTTAGGTGCTTCACCATAAGTCACCTCAACAATATACACAGGCTCAACTATAGATGAAGTGTCAACAGAATAATTTGTTATTCCATCAAATGTAATGATTGTTTTTTCACCATTGTTTGAAACAATGCTAAATAGAGAACTCGTTCCAAATGTTTCTGTCTCACCAACAACTGTTTGAGTCTCAAAACAATTTATTCCAATATAATATCTCTCTCCAAGATAAATGATCTGTGCCCAAAGTTCAGAAACTTGTTCAATGGCAATTTCTGTACCCTCATCCAAAACAATTTCAGAAGCTTCCTGAAGTCCTTCGTCATTGTAAAGAGTTGTTTGAATTGTCAAAACTGTAGTCTCTCTAATTTTGTCTGCAGTTGTTGTTTGTTTAAATGTGTAATAACCATTATAGTTCCAAGAGAATGTCTGAGATTCTGGATCCCATTCAATCTTACTGTTTTCTCCCCAGTTAGAACGCTGCAAAACAAACTTTTCACTCAAATCGCTGTAAAGTGCATTTACTATTTGAGAATTTGTTGCTTTAAATGTGATTTCTGCTGTTTGATCTTCAGAAATAACCAAATATTGTGCAACATATTTATCTGGATAAATAGTAATCATGCTAGAATCAGCTTCATCTCTCAAAATGTAGAGATTGTATTGATTTCTGTTGAATGTAATTGTTGTTTCCTTTGCAACATCTCCACCAGTCATGATTTTGATAGTTGTGATCAAATTGTTTGCATTTGAGTCTGCAAAATATTTTTCAAGACTTAAAGTCTCAAGTCCATTTGCTGATGAAATTGAGAAATCTTCTGTTGTGACTGTCTTCAATTTCGTAATTTCTACAGTTCTTGCAAACGATTTAATAAACAATCCATCGTTTTCTGTACCTTGAGTCACATAAACATACAACATTTGTTTTCCGCTTTCAATTTCTCCTGCATCTTCCACAAACTTAATCTTGAATGTGCTTGTTTGTGTAGGAGGATCAACTTGGATGGAGTCAACTGCAAATGAACCTTTTATTTCTTTTCCATTCTTGTCTGTCACTACAAATGAATATTCTTCAAAGAACATGTTTTCATCAGTAATTCCAGCACTTACTGTATATGACCAGTAAAGCGTACCATCGATAACTTCAAACGAATTTTCGTTTACAGGGTCCAAACGATCAATACTCTTAAGAGTAGAACCATTGCCCATCAAAACATAAGTTTCTGTGCCATCATATTGCAAGTTTCCATAAGCATATCCACCTTCGACCAAAGACACATAATCTACCATAGGTACTTTATCTGTGACATACAAAGCCAAAGCCTGAACAGTTGCTTTAAGATAAGTTTTATCATCTGTAGCAACAATTTGATCTTCTTTGAGCAAAGTGAAATCAAATGAAGTTTCTGTTGTGTAATAGTAATACTCTACACCAACATTAGTTTCTGTTTGACCATCTTCGGTGTTAGATTCTTTATATTGAACAACAGTGATCTTATAAACTATATCAGCACCGCCTGTTGTTGGAATTGTCAATGGAGTTTCTTCAGTTCTTCCTGAAACTTCACCCCATTTCAAAATTCCATTTTCAATGATTACATCTTGAACTTGATCAAGCATAGCTGCATTTATGCTTGAAACAGCACTCTTCAACGCAATACTCTTTCTGCTTGCTTCACCAGTAGAAATATCTTTGCAATATAAATGCTTCAAGTAATACAAACTTTCATCATCTTCAGTAATAAGCCCTGCCGTAGTTCCCAAACTTACAACATAAAACTCTTTTGCTGTTTCTTCTGTAACCTTATAAGCATAATCAGGATTGTTGATGTCAATTCCTGTCACACCTGGCTCATAATAAAGCACTTTGCTTGCACTGTTTGTGTCAGAGAATTTTATGTAATTAGCCTCATCTGTATTATAAAGCTTATAGTTATACAAACTTCCGTCTGAATAACAATTTCTCAATGATGGATCAGATGCACTGTCCACACCAAGCATACTAATATTATTAGAGTCATCTATTGAAATATAGCCAAAATTATTAGAAAGAGTAGGTGCAGAAAGCTTATAAACATTGTCCACTTGATAGATTTCACTGTCAACAAAAATTGACTTATTGTTTATCTCTCCAATCAAAACAAATTTGATATAGTCATAAAGGCCATAACCAAGATTTTCAAGAGAGAATTTTGATTGTGCCATGTTTCCATCAACTTCTTCAAGTGTTTCAGAAGAGCTTGTGTTTTTCTTGTAAATAACGCTTGTCTTTCTGTTGTTTACAGAACCCCAGCTAAATTCTCCGTCTGCAACAGTAAATGTGTTGTTAAATCCAAGCAATGTCAAACTAAAGAATTCTGATTTGCTTGAAGTAGAATAATTTGTTCCAACGGCATAAATTTGCATTTTATAAGTTTTTCCAGTGCCAACGATTTCTCCAAATTTACCCAGAATTGAGTCGCCATTGTTTTGATTTATATAAAACATTAAGTATCCACCATCTGCAACCAAGTTTCCACTGATGTCAGTTTCATAAACACTTACTGTTCCATAATCACCTTCTCCAACATAACTCAAACTCCAATTTGAAGCACCCTTTGTGATTGCAAAAACATATTGATTGTCTGCATCATCATAAATCTTCAAATTGTAATTTTCTGCTGTCTTTGATACATAAGAACCATCCAAATAGTCATATATTTGACTCTTCTTAACGATCAATTGGTAAGAATTTATTGCTTTATCATTTGTGTCAGCAATTTTGTATGCTTTGACTGAAGGTTCACCATTTACATACAAAACGCTTTCATTGTTTTCGTTTGTAAATGTGTACCAAGAAGAATTTAATGTTCTACTGTTTCCAATCAAACAATATTCCACTTTATAACTGCCCATTTGAACAGATTCAAACAAGTCATCAAACAGTTTTTGAGAATTTGCAATACCAAAACTTCCGTTTTCAACTATGGTTTCTCTAAAACTTGAAATAAGACTTTTTATAGAAGAAACAGAAGCGTTTGCATAAAGATCGTCCAATCTTTGCAAAATGTCAAAATCATTTTCTGTTCCAAAATCCAATAAACTTGAAAGCAAATATTTTGCGTTTATATCAAAAGTCTTTTTAACTCCTTCAGAGCCACTATCCAAAGATGTAAAACTTATTCTCAAAGTCACATTGTTGTTTACAAGGTCTTCAAGAGTAAATGTAAATGGGCTTGTAAATATTGTTGTAGAAAGAGCTGAAGCAATATCAGGGAAAAGTTCGTCTCCTGTCAACAATTTATAGAAGTCTCCTTCTTTGTCCCATTCGATATACAACTTTCCATCTTTAAGTTTAAGTGGAGAATTAACTTGATTTTTGTAAACTAAAATTGGTTCATCAGGTCCTTCATCAATGTTTGTTATGTATTTTCTAATAGAAGACAAAACATATGGATCATCAGAAATAGCTTGGACTGCAATGTAATAAGTGCTTTGTTCTGCAACAAAATCAGAAGCATTGAAATAAGTGTTTTTTGTTGCAAAATAATGATAGTTTTCGCCAAGTTGATTTCCAATTAAGTCTTGTATGAAATAAACATAATATTTTGTTGTCTTGTCGCCGTTTGAATTCCAATACAAATTTCCTGCCGACAATGACAAAGTCCTTACTGCCGACAATCTTTCAAATTCAAAAGATTTGTCCGCATCTGATGTCAACCAATCAGTCAAGATAAATTTATATGTGCTATCACTTCCAGTAGAAGAAATGCTTACTTGAACTTTTGCAAATTCTACCTTAAATATTCCAGTAAGATTGTACAAATCTTCTTGTTCAAAAAGTTCTGTCAAATTGATTGCAAACACAGATTGATCCAAGAAATATTCGCAACTAGAAACTTGCTCTTTTGTCAAGAATTTAATTGTTGAGAAATCTGCAAATTGTTCAACTCCTGTTTCATCTTCTGTAGAAATTTGTGTAATTCTTACAAAGAATCCTAATGTTTGCAAACTGCCTTCGACATCAGTATCATTAAACAAAGCAAAAGTATTTACATAATCTTCAGCAAATTTAGAATCTTCTCCCAAATCGCCAACCTTTGTTATTGAATCAAACTGTGTTTCTGTCACATAACTAAAGGTAAATTTATAAGCTTTAGAAATTATATAACTGCCAGTAATATCTGTTGTCTCTCTATAAGACCAGAAGTAGATGTTGAAATTGTCATTCAAGTTCATTTCATATCCATTTTCTTTAAAATCGTTTATAAGATTTATAAATGAATATGAATATATATATTTCATTTCTTCTTCACTTGCAAAGCCTTCTTCTGGCACAAAACTGATAACATCTTCAGAAAAAATTGCATCTTCACTAAGTCCAGCATATACTTTTGTGAAACTGTTTGGAGTCATAGTAAATGCCAAACTTGATGGAATAATTTCGTTGTAGCCCACATCAAAAATTTCATCATTAACAATAAATGTCAAATCATTTCCAACTGTGGTCAAAGGCATAGAATCTAATACAAATTCATAATCTGCAGAAGAAGCAGGTTCACCAACTGCACTTCCAACTGCAATTATTTCAACATTGAAAAGAGTTCCCGCAAGATTGATGTTTGAAGTGTCCAACTTTGTTGTTCCCGCAACAGCTTCAACTGTTTTCCAACCTTGCAATTCAGCTGTACCTGCAGAATCAACAAATCTATAAATATAAGTTGTGCCAACTTCACTTGTGAAAGTAATGCTTCCATATTCATCAACAACAATATCAGTTGTTTGAATTGGATTTCCTTTTATTGTTGCATTAAACACATAAGAATAAGAGTTGTTTAAACCGCTTCCGCCAATAGTAATAAGTTCAAATATCACATCTTTATCTGACAACAAGTCATAAGCTGTAAGTTTTCCACGAGCAAGCAAATCTTCATAGTTATTCCCAAATATTTCCATTAAGTTGTAAGAGATTTTTCCATTGACAGGATTCATAGTTGAACTGTTGTCGTTGTGGAAATCAACAGTGTTGAAACTATACAACAAGTTTGTTCTTTCAGCGTCATCTCTAGAATACATTTTCAAAATATAACCGCTTGCATTTTCAACATGGTTCCAAGACAAAGTGACATCTGACATATCAACATCATCTCTTTCCATAGACACACTTGTCACACTGTCAATTCTGTTAAGAACAAAATTCATAGTGTTTGCAACAGAGTTGATATAACCATCTTCAGTTGCATAAATTTTCAAATCATAACTGTCATTTTGCCAGCTGTTAGGGAATTCAAAATAGAATTTCCCTTCTGCATCTGCAACAACTTCAAATCTTGAAGAACCGTATTCAACAACATAAACTGTAGAAAGGCTGTTGAGTGAAGGATCGATAGAGAAGCCACCTTCTTCTCTTGTCACATTTTCAACTTGATTTAAAACATTATAAAGAGAACTTTCAACAACTGTTGGTCCAGCAAGATAATAAATTTTGCTTACATCATCTGCGTAGTTATTTACATATCCTGAGAGTTTTACTGATCCACCATTTGGAAGAAACTCTTCAAAGAAAGCAGACATATCATATGTCAATTCTTCAGAAACACTTCCAACTTGAACTTGTAAGTATTCTGTTTTTACTTCTCCACCAGTTGCTTGGTAAGTTGCTTGCAAAACTACTCCGCCTGCAGAACAATCAAGATATTCTGGGTCAAATGAAATTACCAAGTTTTGATTATATTTAGAACCAGTTGAAGCAAATTCTATATTTTTTAAATCAACCGCTCTAACAATATCCACACAACCTTCTGAAGAAGGAATATCAACATCACTTAAAGCCATAATCTTTACAGTCATTGTTTCGCCAGGCATAATGTTGTTGTTGTAATTTTCTTTTGTCAAAACAAACGAATATTTCCCTTCAGATAATGACAAGTTTGAAATAAGAGCTGGTGTATCGTTGTCATTCAAATAAATGCTAAATCTACCACTGTCTCCATAATTTCCTGTGAAAGAAATTTGTATATTTGGGAACTGAGCATTTTCAAGTCCGCTATAAACATATTCAACTTTCACAACATCAGGAGTTGTAAGTTTCTTTATTGTGCTGTTTGATTGATATAAATAATGATTGTCTTCGATATTTCCATTCAACAATTCAACATCTAAAGCATAATAAATTGTTCCGCCAGCAACAACACTATAACTATCCAAGTATGCAGAAACACCAATTTCAATATTTCCAGCAGACAAGTTTGCCACTGCATCATAAAGTTCTGTGTTTGTTGACAAATTCACACTTGTGTCTTTTGTTCTATATGTTGCACATTTTCCTGTTTCGTCTTTAAAGATAATTATATAGTTCAAACTTCCAAGCCCAGCTGTTTCTCCAAAAGCATTCCATGAAAGCAAGTTGTTTGCAAATGTGACACTGTCATCACTTGGCTTTAATGCACTCATTTCTGCCAAAGTCCAAGTAGTAGATTTGCTGTCTATATAATAAGTAGCAGAATCTTCGTTTTCTATTTTTTTGCCGACAACTTTCAATGTATAACTCCCGCCTTCAGAAACAGCAATTTGACCTGTTCTATTTTCTGTGGTTGAAGAGTTTACTTTAACTTCCACATAATCATAAAAATCTTGCTCATTTGTTGCTATTTCATAACTCAAATTTGCATCAGTTGTCAAAGTAAGTTTTTTAAGACTATCCAATTTGTAAATTGAAATAGAATTTGAATTGCTTGATTCCAAATAATAAGGGTTAAACACTTTTACATAGAAAGTATAATAAGTTGAATCTTCAAAACTTGCACTTGCCATGCTGTAAGACAAACTTGCAGAAATTTCACTTCCATAAGGAGCATCATTCATATAAATTTGATATGTTGTCTCAGAAGCAATTGAAGCATTTGCATCAACCTCTTCCCATGACAATGTATAGTTTGTATCAGTGTTTGAGAATGAAAGTTTTGTTTCTCCCATCTTTTCAACAACCAATTCTGTTTTTGAAGGGTCTGAATATAATGTTGCATATGGAGAAGACAATGTCATTGTAGAAACATCAAAAGTTGTCTGGTAAGCATATACAGAGAAGCTTACACTTGTTGCTTGATTGTAAATTCCTGCAATCAAGTCATTTGTTTTAATTTTTTCTATCAAGTTGTCAAGCTTAATTGTCAAACTGCTTCCTGAATAAGTAAAGAACTCAGATTGTTGTGAACCAAGTTGAACACTCATTCCTTCATATACAGCAACTACAGTGCTGTCAAATTTTACACTTATAGAAACAGGTCCTGTCAAAGTATCACAACTTAAATCTAAAACATAATATTTTGTTCCAGAAATAGCATTATGTTCAAAAGTCAAATCTCCATCATAATACTTAAAGTTGCTTGGAGCTTGCAAACGCGCAAAATTAAGAACAGAACTAGCACTATCCAAATAAATCTTTCCATTAGCTTCTTGATAGATTGTATCAACCATTTTTGTTCCATACAAACTAAATGTCAAAGCAAAATTGTTAAGATTTGAAATGTTGAATACTGGGTATGTTCCATCGGTTTTATCTACAGAATTGCTATCACTTTCCCAAATTTTAGCTCCGGTGACACCTGCTTTTTCTTTGATTGTCAATGTGCTTGTGAGTTCATCAACAACAAGATCATCATAAGTAACAGATGCAAGTCTTTCTACAGTAAGAACTGTTGCTTCACTCGCATTGTAAATTGTTTCGTCATCAGCATGTCCAACAACAGAAATGTTTACTGCAACATCTCCACTTGCAAAGTTTTCAGAAAGCAAATAAATGCTATATTCTTCATCAGAGATTTTGAATATATCATTGCTTGCACTGTCGATTGAAAGTTCATAACTTGAAATATTTTCAACATTTTCTACTTTTACAAAATAACCAGAACTAGCAGTAAAACCTGTTTGATTTTTGTATTGTTCGTCATATCCAAACTGAACAGTTCCATTCACCAATTTTTCTGCTATGTAAAATACTTCTTCCAAACAGTCAGTTGATGAAATGTATTGATTGTTATCATCTGACAAAGCAAAGACTTTCACATAATAATAGCCGACATTATTAAAAGTATAACTTGCACTATCAGTTGTTTCTTCTTGTTTTGAAAGTTCAGAAACATCAATGTTTATATCTTCTTGATTGCTGTTGTAAGTGTCTTTATCTATCTCATAAATTTCCAATCTGTAACCACTTGCATTGTTGACAGCATTCCATGTATAAGTTTTGTCTGTAGAATTCCCACTTCCTGCAGAAATTGGAGCAGTCAAAAGAGTCAAATCTTTTGTTTTTGAAGAGCCAATAACAAGTGTATCATCATTGGTTTTTGCAATAACTTTAAATCCAAAAGTATAAAATCCTTCATCTTCAACAGCTTCAAACAAGTTTTCAATTTTGTCTGTAAATTTTATGCTTACAACTGATTCGCTTGTTTCAACAGAATAATTTTCTGCATCAACCAATTCGTATTCTGCGCCATTCCAACGATACAATTCATAAGCCGTTGCATAATTTACTTCTGCAAAAGATAATACAGATTTTTCTTCAACATAACTATGAGAAATTTCTCCTGAGAAATCAGCAACCTTTACAACTGAAAGAACAGGGCTTAAATCAGAATTGACGACATAAACATCTTCTCCAGATATTTGATTTGTTTGAGATCTAGCAATGTTGTAAGCAGTCAGAGAATATTCACCTGATTGACTGATAGTTATTTCGATATTTTTTGACAACTCTTCAACAGCAAGTCCTTCAATGACTGTACTTGCACTCAACCCAGAAAGCAAAACATTGCTTTCCACCAAACTAGAATTTGCGGACACTTTTGCATTAAATATAGTTCCGTCTACTTCATTTCCTCCAATTCCAGCAAGAGTCATCACTGGCATTTTATAAATTTTTCCCAATTCAAATGAATTGCTTTTATAAAACAATCCAGTTTCATTTTTTGCTACCAAACTTAAATTGTAAATCCCAGTTTCTACTTCATTTAAATTTGTTTTAATGTTTTCTCCAGAATTTTCAAAACTCAAAGTTGTTGTGCTGTCGCCTGTCAAAACGATGTCATATTTTTGAACACTTTCATCAGTCTCTATTTCAACAAGTCCACCTTCTGTCTCAGAAAATACATAGTTGGCTGTAGGTTTTTCAAGTTTTTCAATTACAATCTCTTCACTTTCCATTGCAATCTTTTCAGCACTTTCATCATAAACAACAACGGAAATTGTGTGACTACCTGCTTCAGCAGCATCAAAATATGAAGACAAATCTTTTGTTGTGGTCGATTGATAATCATCAAGAAGAATATCATCCATCTTGACCTTATATTTTGCTCCAGCCACAGCACTCCATGACAAAACACCTGTAGAAGCATTCCATTGCAAATCTTCTGCATCCAATTGTTCCATATAACCATAATACAAAGTTTGCACATCGGACAAAGCACTGTCAGCAAAATATCCTGTTCCAAGTGCATAAACAGTCAAGCTATAAACTCCATGTTCTGTCAATTGATAACTATTGCTATCTACAACAGTGTTAATTTCCAAAACATTTTCAACAACAGAAGGATCATCAACAGAATATTCAGTGCATGTGCCTTCCAAAACATAATGTGGAGCAACAGTTGGATTTTGTTCGTTTTCAAAATAACCAGAAACAGCACTCCAAGTGAGCAAACCTGTTTCACTCAAAGAGAAATCAGTTGGGGTAGAGAAAATTTTTCTCACAACAATCTGCATTGATGCCAAACTGTTGTTTTGATATGTAGCATAGACATTTGTTTTTCCAGAACTTTCCGCAGTAGCCACTCTGTTTTCTAAACTTACAACAGATGGATTGGAAAATTTATAAACAACATCATTCTTGTTTACACCGACTACATTCAAATAGTCATCAAGAGAAACACTCTCTCCCAATGAAACAACAACTTCATTCTGTGAAAATGAAGCTTCGGCTTTTTTAAATGAGCAGGCAACCAAGACACTACTCAAGAGAATTGTCAAAACTGACATCAACACCAAACTAAATTTTTTCATATAGAAACCCCTCTATAAATTTCTCTACTGTTTGTCCATATAAATCTTCAAAATTATTTTACCACTTATCAACAAAATTTATCAAATAAAAAACAAAGAAAAAAATAATTTATATAAATTATTATTTATATAATAAAAAACAAATTTTTGATTTTATTTTAATTTTTATAAATTTTGCTGATTATTTTTAATAATAAAACTAACAAAAACTAGGATTCCGTGCGATTTTAAAGCACAATAAAATGCTTATAAAAATAAAAAAATATTAAAAATTTATCAAAAAACACACAATTTTTAAATATTTTTTGCAATTTTTATTATTTTTTTTACATTTTTTAATTTATTAGATTATTTTTAAAATAATTTTCTTTTAAATTTTTCAAACTGTTTTTTTTATTGTTTAAAATTATTTTTAATTTTTCTTTAATTACTTTATTTTCAATCTTATAGATCATGCTTTTTACTTCTATAATGTTGATTTCCAACAGTTCAATGTCATAAAGAAAGACATTGTCAAAGTTTTTAACATAATCAACATTATATCCAGACAAAAATTTTCTAGAACTTGAATAATATTTATTATCTCCACCCATCATCAAAAGCAGTTCGCTTAAGATTTTGCAATTTTCAAGCTCTGTCTCATACAACAATTTAAAACAATCTGAATATTCAGCCCCATAAACAACGCTTTGATTATACTGATAAAAAAAATGCATAAAGGCAGAAAAACAACCTTTTGCACCTGCATAAAAATTTTGAATCAATCCTTCATAATAAGAGTTGACTTTGATTAGATTTTCTTTCATATTCTTTCAATATGCACAAAAAATCAATTATGACAATCAAAAATTTGTCCATTTAGGTTTTTTGATAAACTCTTTTGAGTCTATACCTTTCACTCCTACAAGTCCAAATTTCAATTTAAAACAAGCCAGTTTTTGACGACTTTGTTTAAACTTTTTGTTTGTCTCATTTCTGCTATATTTCCCATCACCAATAATAGGATGCCCCAAAAATGCCAAATGAGCTCTTATTTGATGAGTTTTTCCTGTCAACAACTCCACTTCAACTAAACTGCTTTCATTGCCAGCCTTAATGGTGTTGACTTTTGTTTCAATCAATACAGAATTTTTTACTTGATTGTTGAAAATCTTAACATTTGAATTTTCACTATCTTTCAATAAATATGCTTTATAAAGTTTGTTTTTTACATCAAACTTTCCAACAACTTCAGCAATATAATATTTATAAACCCTGTGATTTTTGAATGCATCAATCAGTTTCTTCTCTGTTTCAACATTTTTTGCAAAAATCATAACTCCTTCAGTGTTTCTGTCAAGTCTGTGAACTGCGATTGCATTTGGTAAAACTTTTTCAAGCCCCTTTTCCCCCTCGACCTCGATGCCTGCTGATTTGTAAATCACATAAACATCATCGTCTTCATAAAGAATTTCATATTTCTTTTCCAACATGTCCGAAGAATAATAAAACACTAAATTGTCATTTTGATAGACAACAATATTGTCTTTTACAGCTTTTCCGTTAACTTTGACATCTTTGTTTCTCAACATTTTGTTTACATCTGCAAAAGAAAAACCATAATCTTGCAAAAGATTTACTAATTTTTTATCTTTTTCTACTATTATCTCTTTTTTAATCATATCTTATTATACAAAAATAATAAAACTTAAACAAACAAAAAGGAGATATTATGGAAAATATTTGCATAGAAGACAGAAAGAAAATAAGCATAAATGGAGCAACTAAAGTCTTGTCTTCAACAACAAATCAAGCAGTTGTTGAAATAAATGATTGTAATGTGGTCATCTCAGGAAGCAATATAGAAGTGATCAAACTTGATCTAGACAACAAAACTGTTGTGTTTTCTGGAAATATAAATGAAATAAAATACACCAACAAACAAGAAAAAACAAATTTCATAAAAAGGCTTTTTAAATAATGTTATACGAAACACTATCCCAACCACTTATTTTTTTGTGGTTGTCTTTGTCTGGTTTTTTATCTGGATTTTTGTTTGATTTTAAAGATATTTTTTCTCATTATTTTAAAAGAAAAAAAATAATTTCTCAAATTTTATTGTTTTTTGCAACTTTTTTCACTTTTTTTGCTTATTTTTATGTAAATTTAAAAATAAATTATGGTCAATTTAGATTTTTTACAATTTTAGGATTCTCACTTTCTTTTGTAATTCAAAGATTTCTGAGCAAAAATTTCCTTGCAAAATACATCTCAAAATGCTACAATAAAATCAAGGAAAAGAAAAATGGAAGAAAAAAAATGGTGGAAAAATCTTAATATTTTTCAAATAACTTGCATAGTGCTTGTTGCAGTTTTAATCATCGCCATCATAGTCCAAATCGGTATAATCATCAATTTAAAAAACAAAATAGACAACACAAACGACAAAAACGATGAAGTTGTTTCTCAACTTCCTGATGAAGAAGAAACAACAGAATCCACCTATCTTGAATCTTATATAAAAAATATAGAAAACTTCAAATAATCAACCTAATAAAATAGGTTGATTATTTTTAATGTAAAATTTTCATATAAATATTTTGAAATCTGTCCCGATTGGACGAAACTTAACAAGCTTTCGTTTAAAGTGAAATTTGAAATCGCAACAACCACCACATAAAATACAGCAAACAACAACACACCTTTTATAGCACCAAGCATTCCCCCTAAAATCTTGTTGCCATTCTCAAATCCTAAAAAATTTACCATTTTATTAAGCAAAACATTAAAAATTTTGAATAACAGCAATAAAATAACAAATATAGCGACAAAACTGATAACTTTTAGAAGAAGTTCACATAATGATGGAGCAAGAATTTCTCCAGCAGTCATCGTCCCTTCAAAAGAAACATCTTGAAGCAATTTTGACAACACCAATTCAAAAATTATTGCATATTTTGTTTCCATTATTGACATTTTAAAACTTTCTAAAGAAGTAAACTTTCCACCTATTAAGCCATCTATATTGGTCTTCAGTATTGCATATGAATTTTCACCAATCAAATCATAAACAGTCCCAGACAAAACGCTGGCAAGTTTCCAAGATAAAACAGCCACCACAAAAGTACCAATCAAAGCAAACAGCACTGACACAAAACCTTTAAAATAGCCTTTGACAAAACAAAATGAGCAAACACCCAGCAAAATCCAGTCCATAACATAATTTTTGTCAATTATGTTTCTTTTAAAACAAAAAAAAAGACTTGCCATAAGCAAGCCCTTTACGCCAAATATTTTTCCAAATCTTTACACTTTTTCTTGTCCATTTGGGGAACATTTTCCAATCTATATGGAATTTTAAGTTCTTTATATTTTTTTATTGCCATATTATGATAAGGCAACAATTCAATTTTTTCAATGTTATGAAGTTTGTCTGCAAAATCTTTTAAAGCTAAAACATTTTCTTTTGTGTCATTATAACCAGGAACAATCACCTGTCTAAGCCACATCTTTTTGTTTTTCTCTTGACAAACCTTCAAAAATTTTGAAAACTTGTCAATTTCTTTCCCTACTAAACTTTTATATTTTTTAGGATTTAATTCTTTCACATCCAAAAGAACCAAATCACAATAATCTAAAAGTTCTTCATAGTTATCACCGCAACCAGATGTGTCCAAACAAGTGTTGATGTTTTCTTGTTTACACAACTTGAAAACTTCTTTAACAAACTCCGCTTGCAACAAAGGTTCTCCACCAGAAATCGTGACTCCACCTTCTTCTTTGAAATAAACTTTGTATCGTTTTATCTTTTTAACCAATTCTTCTGGGGTCATTTTTGTCTTACTTTCATTAACATTCCACATCTCTGGATTATGACAATAAGCACATCTAAGTGGACAACCTTGCATAAACACAACAAATCTTACTCCTGGGCCATCAACCAACCCCATTGTTTCAAAACTTGCAATATTCCCAACAACATTTTGTTGCATTATCTAGCCTCGTGGAAGGTTCTTGAAATAACTTCTTGTTGATGAGCTTTTGACAATCTATTGAAGTTTACGGCATAGCCAGAAACTCTAATTGTCAAATTTGGATATTTCCAAGGGTTGTTCATTGCATCGATCAAAAGCTCACGATTCAAAACATTGACATTCAAGTGTTGTGCTTTTTGAACAAAATATCCATCAAGAATGTTTACCAAGTTGTTAATTCTTGATCTTTCATCGTGTCCAAGAGCATCTGGAACAATAGAGAACGTGTTTGAAATTCCGTCTTGACAGCAATCGCAATAAGGGATTTTTGCCACAGAATTCAAAGAAGCCAAAGCCCCTGAACAATCTCTTTCGTGCATTGGGTTTGCTCCTGGAGCAAAAGGTTCTCCGGCTTTTCTTCCGTCTGGAGTTGCGCCGGTTTTCTTTCCATACATAACATTTGATGTAATTGTCAAAAGAGAAAGAGTGTGTTTTGCATTTCTATAAAGTTTATGTTTTTTCAAGCACGCAAAGAATGTTTCAACAACTTGAACGCCGAGTTCATCAACTCTGTCATCATCATTTCCAAACTTTGGAAAATCTCCTTCAACTTCAAAATCTACAATCAAACCATCTTCATTTTTGATAGGTTTAACCTTTGCAAATTTTATAGCAGAAAGTGAGTCAACAACGACAGAAAATCCTGCAGCACCAAAAGCCATAAGTCTTTCTACCCAAGTGTCGTGAAGAGCCATTTGCCCTCTTTCATAAGCATATTTGTCGTGCATATAGTGAATGATGTTCATTGCATCAACATAAGTTTTTGCCACTTTTTCAAGTGTCTTTTGATAATTCTTGAAAACCTTGTCAAAAGTTAAAACTTTTTCTGTGTTTTTAGAAAGTCCTTCAACAACCAATGCTCCTGATTTTTCGTCATAGCCACCATTAAGAGAATACAAAAGAGCTTTTGCCAAATTGCATCTTGCACCAAAGAATTGCATTTGTTTTCCAACCTTCATTGCAGAAACACAACAAGCAATTGCATAGTCATTTCCATAAATTTCTCTCATAACATCATCGCCTTCATATTGAATGGCATCTGTCAAGATTGAAATCTTTGCACAGAATTTCTTGAAGTTGTTAGGCAATTTTTCTGACCACAAAACAGTCAAGTTTGGTTCTGGAGAAGGATTAAGATTGATAAGTGTTTGCAAATATCTGAAAGAATTTTTTGTAACCAAACTCTTTTCATCATCAGCCATACCAGCTACGCTTTCTGTAACCCAAGTAGGATCGCCAGCAAAAATTTCATCATATTCTGGAGTTCTTAAATGTCTAACCAAACGAAGTTTGATAATAAATTGATCAATCAATTCTTGTGCTTGTTCTTCTGTCAAAAGACCTTTCTTCATATCTCTTTCAATGTAGATATCAAGGAAGGTTGAAGTTCTTCCCAAACTCATAGCGGCACCATTGTTTTCTTTGACACTTGCAAGATATCCAAAATATAACCATTGAACAGCTTCTTTTGCTGTTGTGGCTGGTTTGCTTATGTCATATCCATAGCCAAGAGCCATCTTTTTGATTTCTTCAAGAGCTTTAACTTGTTCAGCAACTTCTTCTCTGAGTCTAATGTTTTCTTCACTTGAAATTTCGATAGAATTCCAATCTTTTTTCTTTTCTTCAATCAAGAAATCAATTCCATACAATGCAATACGACGATAATCTCCAATGATTCTTCCTCTGCCATAAGCATCTGGAAGTCCAGTGATAAGTCCAGCTTTTCTTGCTTTTCTTATTTCTGTTGTGTAAGCATCAAAAACACCATCATTGTGAGTTTTTCTAAACTCCCAAAAATATTTTTTTATTGTAGGATCAAGTTCTCTATGATATGCAGCAAGTGCCTTTTCAGCCATTCTTGTGCCACCATAAAGATTGACAATTCTTTTCAATGGTTTATCTGTCTGTAAACCAACAATGACTTCGTTTTTCTTGTCAATATATCCTGGTTTAAAAGAATTGATGCCAGAAACTGCTTTTGTTTCTACATCCAACAAGCCAACTTTCGCTTCTTTGCTTAACAACTTTTCACATTTTTCCCAAACTTTTTTTGTTTTTGGAGAGATTCCACACAAAAAGCTGTCATCACCCCTATATTCTTTATAATTGTTTAAGATAAAATCAGAAACATCAACTGATTCTTTCCACTTTTCTCCTTTAAAACCTTTCCAAACATCAAATTCTTTTGTTTCCATAGCAATCTCTCCTTTGTCTAACATATTGTAAATATGCTTTCAAAAACACTATATGTTGTGTTTTGCATATTCATCGTTCCTAAATATTGTATTATATCTTTTGTCTTATTGTCAATCAAATTTGTGCTATAAATAAAAAGATTTCAAAGTAAGTTTTTGAAATCTCTTTTTCTCCATAATTGTAGACAGTTATTTATTTTTTTATAATTTTATTCTTGATTTGTGTTTTGATTTTGATCAATGTTTTCATCAATTTCTTCTTCTGAAGTCCCTATTTCTCCGGTCTGAGCTTCTTCCATGTCTTGATAATTGTTCAAGTTTTTCACACTTTCCAAACTCTCAATGTAGTCATACAATTCTTCCATGTTTCTTTCTTGCAAATCTATATAAATGCAACGACCTTGAAAAATTCCGTTCATTCCTCTCAAAAGATTGAAACCGTGAAAATCTTTTTCTACTTTGAAAACAAGTTCATCAAAAGGCAAATCATTTATTTGAATAGGACAATCAAATTTCATTGAAACAAAATAACCATTTTTTACATCTTCTTGATACATTTCATTTGTCACAACTCCAAACGCTGGCAATGTGTGAGAATCTTCAAAAAGTGTTTGTATTTGCTGTTGAAGCCCCTGCATTTCTGTTTCTGTCAATTCCACAACATTTCCGTTTACAAGAAGATTATAGTTTGTCACTAATGGCAAAACATCTATTGCTTCTAAAAAAGACATAATCATCATTGGCACTCCCATTAAAAAGAAAAAAACTCTCATCATAACACACCTCCATAATCGTTTGTATTATGAGAGATTTTTTTTGTTTTATGCTAAATTTTTAAACTTCTTCAAATTGACTGTTGTAAAGGTCAGCATAGAAACCACCTTTTTTCAACAATTCTTCGTGATTTCCTTTTTCGATGATATCTCCATCTTTAAGGACCAAGATCAAGTCAGCATTTTTAATTGTTGACAATCTATGAGCAATAATGAAAGAAGTTCTTCCTTCCATAACCTTATCCATTGCCTTTTGAAGCAAAACTTCAGTTCTTGTATCAACAGAACTTGTTGCCTCATCAAGAATAATCATAGGTCTGTTTGCAATCATTGTTCTTGCAATTGTAAGAAGTTGTTTTTGTCCTGCAGACAAATTTACTGCGTCATCGATAACAGTGTCATATCCTTTTGACAAAGTTTGAATGAAGTGATCAACACCAACATATTTGCACGCATCAACAATTTGTTGATCTGTGATATTTGGATTGTTGTATCTCAAGTTTTCTTTTATAGTTCCTTCAAAGAGCCATGTGTCTTGAAGCACCATACCAAACAATCTGTGAACATTTTCTCTAGTTATATCTTTTGTGGAAACTCCATCAATTTTGATATCTCCAGAGTTAAGCTCATAAAAACGCATCAACAAATTTACAAGTGTGGTTTTTCCTGCCCCTGTTGGGCCTACAATAGCTATTTTTTGCCCAGCAACAACATTTGCAGAAAAGTCTTTGATTATGATTTTGTTTGGATTATAACCAAATTTAACATGGTCAAATTCTACATTTCCTTTTACATTGTCAAGCACAATTGTTTTGTCGCTTTCATCAGAAAGTTCTTTTTCTTCCAAAAATTCAAACACTCTGCCACAAGCAGCAGAAGCTGATTGCAAACTCGTCAAACTTTGAGCAATTTGTGAAAGTGGGTTTGTAAAGAGTCTTACATAAATCATAAATTGAACAATTGTTCCATAGTATTCAATCCCTCTGTAAGATGCAAGCACAGCACCAACTACACAAACTGCAACATAGCCAAAGTTTCCAACAAAGTTCATAACTGGCATCATAACACCAGAAATAAATTGTGACTTCCAACCAGTTGTATACAATTTTTTGTTTACTCTATCAAATTCTTTTTTTGTGTTGCTTTTAGCATTAAACAACTGCACAACATTATGTCCAGTATATGTTTCTTCAATATGAGCATTCAAATCCCCCAAATTCTTCTGGTTTTGTATAAAGTATTTTTGAGATTTGGTCATAAAAATTAAAGAAAAACTAAAACCTATAATTGTAGTTCCCACAACAGTAAATGCCATAATCCAGTCAATTACAAACATAGCTACAAGCACGCCTAAAAACAACAAAATGTTTGAAATAAGCCCACCTATACTTTGGTTTAAGTTCTGACCAATCGTATCAATATCGTTTGTGACTCTACTTAAAATGTCTCCGTGAAGATGAGTATCAAAATAATTTAAAGGTAATTTGTTGATTTTTTTAGAAATATTTTGTCTCAATCTTCTTACAGTTTTTTGTGTGACTGTCGCTGTTATAAAATGTTGGAAATAAGACAAAATTGCTCCTGCAACATAAATGCAAACCAAGAAAATTGCAATTTCTGTAACGGCACCAACATCAATGCCAAACATATAACTTTTAGAAATAATACTTGCAATATCTCCAATTTTGTTTGGACCTATAATTTGAAATACGGTTGCAACCGCTCCCAAAACAATAGACAAAATTATCCATCCCCAATATCTTTTACAAAATTTAAGGAGCTTGCCTAAAGACTTAAAAAATGCACCTTTTTCTGCTTTTTCAACTGAATTGTTTCTCATATTCATCATACCAGGCATTTTATAATTCCTCCTTTGACAATTGTGACAAAGCTATTTCTTTGTAAACTGGACAATTCTTGAGCAACTCATCGTGTGTCCCCATACCAACCATGATTCCATTGTCAAGAACAATAATTTTGTCAGCATCTTTAATTGTTCCAATTCTTTGTGCAACAATAAACTTTGTGACTTTTCCTGTGTGTTTTTTGAGAGCAGCTCTCAATTTCTTGTCTGTTTTATAATCAAGTGCAGAAAAACTATCATCAAAAATAAAGATTTCTGGTCTTCTAGCTACAGCACGAGCAATTGACAATCTCTGTTTCTGCCCACCAGAAACATTTGTTCCTCCTTGAGCAATTCTACTATCAACACCATTTGCCATTCTAGAAACAAAGTTTGATGCCTGAGCAATACTTATTGCATTTTTAACTTCTTCATCATCAGCATTGTTATCTCCAAAGTTTACATTTGATTTAACAGTTCCACTGAAAAGAATTCCTCTCTGTGGCACATATCCTATCTTTCTGTTTAAACTTTCAAGGTCATATTCTTTTACATCAACACCATCAATCAAAACTTTCCCTTCTGTTGCATCATACAATCTAGGGATAAGATTGATAAGAGTGCTCTTTCCACTTCCTGTAGAACCAATAAAGGCAACAATTTCTCCCTCTTTTGCTTCAAAACTTATATCTTTCAAAACATATTCATCGGCGTCAGGATATTTGAAAGAAACATGGTCAAAAATAACAGATGCAGAACGGTTTGAATTTATATCTTTAAATTCTCCAGAAATAATAGAGTCTTTTGTATCTAAAACTTCGTTTATTCTCTTTGCAGAAACGAGAGCTCTTGGCATTAAGATAAATATAATGATCAAAAGCATAAATGCAGCTACAACTTGGATTCCATATTGCATAAATGTTGTCATATTTGCAAGCATCATTCTATCTTCAACAATATATGCACCAATCCAATAAATTGCAAGAGAAAGACCACTCATCAAAAGAGTCATACCAGGGTTCATAATCCCCATAACTCTGTTTACAAAAAGTTGAGTTTTTGTAAGTTTCTGATTGTATTTCTCAAATTTTTCATTTTGGAAATCTTCCGCATTTGAAGCACGAACAACCCTAATACCAGTAAGGTTTTCATCAGTGACGCGGTTGATATCGTCTGTCATAGTTTGAATTTTCTTAAATTTTGGAACAGCAACAGTGATAATCACAATTACCATCAAAAGCAAAAAACCAATTGCAACAGCGAGTGCAACAGACCATTGCCAGTCTTTGCCTAAAATCTTTATGATTGACCAAATGGCAAGAACAGGAGCTTTAATGATTGCTTGCATACCCATTGCAAGGAAAATTTGTACTTGTGTGACATCATTGGTTGTTCTTGTTATCAAACTTGCTGTAGAAAATTTGTTTATTTCTGCAAGAGAAAAACCTTGAATTTTGTTGTAAACTTTTCCTCTAATATTGTAAGCAAGTCTAGAAGATAAATTTGCTGTAAAAAATCCTACCAAAATAGCACTAGAAAGACTTCCCAAAGCACAAGCAAGCATATATCCGCCATTTATCAAAATAACGGACATTTCAACTTTTTCTCCCATAGGAAGCTTTCCTAATTCATTCATAATGTTCTCTGTGTAAGAAGGCAATTCAAGATCAAGCCATACTTGCAAAACAATAAGTCCACAAGCAATGCACAAAAACAAATAATCTATCCATTTCAAATTTTTCAATAATCTCAAAATATTCATAATTGATTTATTCCTCTTGATTTTGTATATTATTCTTTATTTTCTCAACAACAGAAGAAAAACATTTTTTTTCTTCTTCGGATAATCCATTTTCAATTTTCTTTTCAAGTTTTATCATTCTGTTTTGTATATCTTCAACCATTTTCTTAGCTTTATCACAAAGAATGATCTTTTTTAACCTACCATCATTTAAGTTTACAATTCTTTCAAGATAACCTTTTTTCTCTAAAGTCTGCAAGACAACTGTTGCGGTTGAACCTCTAACACTTATAAATTTTTCTATATCTTTTTGATAAACATCTTCTTTTTGATGGTCAAAAAGATATTTCAAAATCATAAATTGACCACCAGTGATATCAAAGTTTTTTAACTCTTTTTCAAATCTTCGCATAATGGCATGGTTTAATGATTTTAAAGATAAAACAATTGAAAACACGACTTTTCCCTCCGATTGTTAGCATACTAACTATTTATATTCTTTTCACAAAAAAATGTCAACTAATTTTGCAAAAAAGAAAAAGTGATATTTTTTAAGTATCACTTTTGTTTTTATTTGAAAATTGGATAAGCCGTATCAGTTATCACCCATACATTTTCGTCAAAATTCAAACTCTCATCATAAAATTTGTTTGATAATTGCTTGCAATTATCTGCTCCTGCAGAAGAAAATCTTGTATCTCCAACCAAATCTTTGTCTACGACATTTGAGAAACAATAAACAATTTTTCCCCCAAGGCTTCCAACAAGTCCGCCGACCTTAACTTGATCGTTTACATCAAGTGAAACAAGAGAATAACTTGTTTTTATACTATCAAGAAGTGATGTGTTTTCATACTCACCATAAAGTCCACCAACATAGCCACTTCCAACAAATTCAGACAAATCAATAAGCCCTGTCGAATAATTGTTTTCACTGCTGCTGTATCCTTGACCTACAAGACCACCAGCAATCACTTCTTGCCCATTTCCAGAAACTTGCAAATTTGAATTGCTTGCATTTATAGAGAAATCAAAGTCATCTTTGTCCAAATGTCTTAAAATCCCCACAAATCCACCAGCGCTGATTGTCTGAGCATTGTTAGCATTTATCATCACATTGCTGTTGTTCGTTGATTTAGATATAATTGTCTCACCTTGGCTTGTTCTCACTTCTCCAACAATTCCACCATAAGTAAGATTTGCATCTTCAACATTTATTGTTATTGTCAAATAAGTTTCACAATTTAAAATTGTTCCGCCTTCCATAGAGGCACTTACTCCTCCAACAACAGCATTTTCATTTATGTTTAATTCAATTGTCCCATAAACAACACAGTTTTCAATTGCTCCATAATTTGACCTTGCAATAGGTCCAAATCTGTTTATATTTGAATATTGTTCATCTGCCAAATAGATTTGTAAATTTTTAATATCTCCACTGTTTCTTTTAAACAAACCAATCTTGCCATCTTTGTTGTCAAATTTTAAATTTGTAAGTGAGTGTCCATTTCCATTTAATGATCCACTAAAATTGAATGATTGCCAAGACTTATCACTCATATCAATGTCCGTTGTCAATTCAAAATTTGAATAAGAGGCATTCTTGAGCAACACTCTCATTTCTTTTGCATTGTTGATTTGCATTGTCACTGGGAAAAGATAAAGTCCTGCCAACATCAATATGATGTTTATTCCGGCAACACAAAACAGAATACTGTTTGCGATATTCCATTTCTTTGAAACTTTGTGCCTAATATTGATAAAAACAACAAGATTTATCATTCCTATCAAAGTTGAAAAAATCATAGAAACTATCAAAAATTCTTGACTGAAATACAAGTAAACTTCTTTTGGATTGACAAGCAAAACCACCAAAAGCAAAGTTGTAAACAAGATTGGGAATAGCTCCAAAAATATGTATAAAAACTTTTTAATAAACTTATCTTTCTTTATGTCTCTTATGTCTTTTTGTTTTGATTTTTTAGTGATTTTTGGTTTTGAATCTTGAAAAACTGCAACAAGACCTTCGCTCTTATTCAACAAATCAATAACATTTACAGATGTCAACAATGTCAAATTTAAGGCTTCTAGTCTTGAATTGATTTTTGAATAAATATCTTGATAATCTTTAAAGTCTTTTATACCTTTTATATCTTCAATATATTTTTCAAAAGGCTGAAGTTGAAGGCTATAATATTTTATTCCTTTTAAGACTTTGTCCCCTTCTTGGTTTTCTATCTCCAACAAAATCTTTTCGTTTCTATTAACAAAATCTTGTATCTCTTGTATCAAATTAACCTTGTCAGGCAAATCCATTTTAAATGGGATTTTTTCTCCAGAATATAAATTTGCTTTGCTTGTGATTTCAGCATACTTTTCTGTTTGTTTTTCATCTGACAGACTAAGCAATGTTTCCCATTCTGGCATTTGAGAAACCTTTACATTTGACATAATGATCTCATTGTCGGTTTTGCAATGAGCTTTGATTTCTATAAGTTGCCAATATAATTCGCTGTTTGAATTATCCTTTGAAATAGCAATAGAAATATATTTTTCTGCTTGTTTAAAAAATCCTTGCTCTTGAAAAACGCTCGCAATTTGTTGAAGTATCTTTGCAAGCTCTTGATCATCGGCAACATATGACAAATAGAAATCCAACTGTTCTTCTGCCTTTGATAAATCATAAAACGCAATTGGCAAAATCATATTTATCAAAGAAGAAACAAATCTTGTCCTTGAATTTTCACTTAAATATTTAAATGAATTTTCTATTTCTTCTTTGTTTCGATAGTTTAGCAAATCTTCTTCAGTCTTGAAATGTTGCAACAAAACAGCAATATTGCTTTGTTCGTGTCCAGCATCAATGTCCAAAATTTTTTGATAATATTTTTGATCATCACTTTTTTGTGCAAGCATAAAGTAAAATTGAACAAATCTATCAACTTCATCACTTTTAAAACACTTCAAAACTTTGTCAATCAGTTCTTCATTTAATGTTTCAACAGCCTTGTTTTCTGCTTTTTCAATAAAGTTATTTCTGTTTGGTGATGTATACTTTGCCAAATAAAGTAAAAATGCGTTGTAATATTCCTCACTATCAAGTCTCTCAACAAGTTTTTCCCAACTGTCAACAAAATATTCTGCAAAATCTTTTGAAGCATAAGTGAGCAGTTTGTCAATTTTTTCTTTGTCCCTAAAGTTTGCAATATTCAAGAAAAACTCTTCTTGAGTTTTGATGTTGTTTTCGGCCATAAGCTGTGCAAACATAAGTTCCGAATTGTATGGATCTTTTTCCAAACCCTTTTCAATCAAGTCTGTCGCCGAAGCAAAATCACCATTCTTCAGCGTCAAGAAAATCCATTTGATTTTGTTTGCATCACTAAGTTCAACATTTTCAACATGATAATGTCCAAGCTCACTTGGATTTATGCTTTCAATGTCAACATATGCTTTTTTCTCTGGCTCGACTTTTTCAATTTTAACTGTGTCTATTTTCGCAACTTCATCAATAGAATTTTCCATTTCTTTTTTTACGATTACTTTCAAATCTTGTAAAAAAGAAATTTGGTTTATATCCACAACATTTTTAAATGTGGTCAATTCTTTTGGCAATTCTGAAGCAGAAATTTTCTCGCTGTCTAGCGCAATGATAAAACTGCTTTTTGTCTTTTTTCTTTGAGAGATAAAATATAAGTATCTGTCGTAAAAATTCTTTATTTCCCCATTGTTGAAATTTTTTTCATCGTTTGCAAAAAGTAAAAACACTTTTGCTGTTTTCAATGCTTGGAAAGAATCTTCCTCTCTTTCTCTATGATCAAGTCCTTGAACAAAATAAACAGCAAGACCTTCGTTTTTCAATTCTTCCAATGCTTTTGCTACGACACTATTTTCGTCTTCTTTATCAAAATCTAAGGCACAAGCAAAAACATCATATTTGTCTTTGCTTGTCTCTTCCAAATAATTTTTTCTTATTTTTTCAATTCTCTTGGCTTGGTCCGTATATGTTTTTGCCATTTCTGGAGGTGCATTTTTTACTGCTTCTTTAAAGTCTTCCTCTTCCAAAATTGAAGGTATTTCTTCGCCAAAAAAACGAGGTCTTTTTGAAACTCCTCTTTTGTTTGTGTAAAGAATGATTTTATTTTTTGCTAAAACTTTTCCATATCTTCCTTCAAAAGACATTGGATATAAAGACAAGATCTTGTCAAATTCATCAACAGCTTCGTCAAACTTGCATTCTCTAAGTTTGTCATAAGCTCTGACTGTAAGGACTTCTTCTTCCTTGGAAGCCTGTTCGTCTACATAGAGAGTTCCACAGAACATACATTTAACCATGTTCTGCCCAACAACTTTATATTTTCTCCCTCCACAATTTTTACAAACACGCTCTCTCACTTAAAAACCCTTATTTTTTTGCTTTTTTGTTTTTTATGTAACCATTGATTTCGTTGTTGTATTCTTCAAATTGTTTCAACTCTTTTGGTGTCACACTAGGTGGCATTTTTTCAAGCACATCATCAAAATCTTTGTTGGTTACCAATATAATGCTATCTGTTGCAATAGCTTTCAAAAGAGGCTCATCTTTTGCTCTGTCACAAAGTTCTTCAATGTCTGCCCCACTATACATCTCGGTTTGTGCGACTATTTTGTCCACATCAAAATCTTTTGCAACAGGAACACCTTTCATATTTTTTTCAATCATAAATTTTCTTGCTGGTGCATCTGGCAAAGGCAAATAAATCTTCTGTGAAAATCTGCCCGAACGCATTGCGGCACTGTCAATATCCCAAGGTCTGTTTGTTGCACCAAGCAAAAGTAAGTTTGGATTTCTTCCTGCAAAACCATCAATTTGTTGCAAAAATTCATTTACTCTCTTGTCATTGTGAGTGTCAAGTCCACGCCTGCCAATAAGGCTGTCCATTTCATCAATAAAGATGATTGCTCTGTCTTGTTTGTTGGCTTCTTGGAAAAGTGAATTTATGTTTTTCTCACTGTCACCAACCCATTTACTGACAATATCAGAGCCCTTAACAGCATAAAATTTTGCCCCAACTTCATTTGCAATCGCTTTGGCAATCATTGTTTTACCAGTTCCTGGAGGTCCATACAACAAGACTCCTCCGCCTGTCTTTTTGCCATACATTTTGTATTTGTCTGGATATTTGATAGGATTTATCATTCTTATAGTGATTGCTTTTTTGACATCTTCCAGCCCAGCAACATCACTAAATTTTATCTTAGGGATCTCTGCGGCTTGCCATTTTTTTACATCTTCGTCTTCTTCATCTTCTGTTTTTTCATCTTTCTTGTTTATCTTTGCAGGTTTTTTGTTTAAATTGTCAGAAATCTCAACAAGACGGCGTGCTCTATCCATACGAACTTCTTTGAGTTTGCCAGTGCTTTGTTTTGCCATTTGCATCATTGTTTCGCTAGCAAGCAAAAAATTTCGCTTTGCAAGTGTAATATTCCCTTTTTCTTTTGCTTCTTTGCCTTTTTTCATATAAAGATTAAAAGTGTCAGAAAGCACATTTATGTTTGTCTCTTCCATGGATAAAACCCCTATATAAAACTAATTGAAAATTATTCTTTGCTTGATGTTTCAGATTCGATTTTCTTTCTAACTTCTTCCATCTCTTTGTCAATGTTTTCGCTTGACAATTCGTCTTGAGAAGCTTGTTCCATAATAAACTTTTCAAGTTCTTCATCAGACATTTGCTTTCCACTCTTGTCAACACCTTGATTGTAGAAAGTTTCTTGACTCATTTCCATAAAGTTGTCCATTTGATCTGTTTGAGTTTCAACGGCAGCCATAGCTTCTTCAAATTGAGCTTGAATCTTGGCAAATTCTTTTGCATCTGCAAGTTTTGTCATTTCCTTGCTTATGTCACTCATTCCACGCAAAAACTCTGAAGTCATCATTGTGACATCTTTCATTTGTGCAGTGATTTCAAAGTTTAAAAGCATCTCTTGTGCTCTCTTTTGTTGTTGAACAGTCATTTTATAACCGCTCAAAGCCAAATTGAATTGTGCATCAAGCCCTTTAAGTTTTGCTCTCTTTGCAGCATCAATAAACACTTGTTTTTGATCTTCCAAACGATTGATCTGTTTGTTCATTGAGTTGATTGTTCTTTTAATCAACATCTTCTTTTCGATTTCTTTTTGTTGTTTAGATTTAAACCAAGCCATTTTTTATTCCTCCATCTTCATCTTTTTCTTTTTTATTGGTTCTGACTTTTCTTTGTCTTCCATGAGTTCTTGCTCATCGTTTAACTGATTTTCTTTTTCAAACATACTCAAAATTTCTTCTTCGTTTTTTCCAACTCCATAAATTGGTTGACTTACATCATAAGCAGATTGAACTTCGTTGAAAAGTTCGTCCGCACTTGTCAAAACGTCTTCGGAAGAAATTCTTGTTTCAAGTGCTTTATTCAAAAACTTTGCCAATCTCTTTTGGTCTTGCAACAATTCACTTAAAGGCACTTTTGTTTGAGTCTTGAAAAATGTGTTGCTGTCGTATGCATCTTTAAGTTTGTTCATAAGCCTGATGTTATACAACAAATACATTCCTCTTTCCATACAAGTTTGCTTTTCTTCATTGAGATGACTGATTTTCTTTGCATAGAAAAGTTGCAACTCTCTGTTTTTCTCTTTCTTGCCTTTATCAACCAAAGCATCAATCTCTTTTATCTTTTGATAAACTTCTGCTTCGGCAGTGCGTTCTTGTCTTTCAAGTTCGCAAATAGAATTGACAAGATCCTCTCTATTCAAATTTTTAAATTTGTTTCTTCTAAATGGCCACCACATATTTGCTCCTTTTGCATATTGATTTCAAAAAATCAATAATTGTCTCCTTCGTTGATCTTATAGATTCTGTCCAACAAATCTTCATATTTTTTTCTTTGATTTTCTTCAGCATATTCAATTGCTTTTTCATATTCTGGAAGATAAACCGCACTTTTATATGTATTTGGATTGGAATATAACTCGTCTTCATTTTTTATTTGAAACTTGACAAGCATCAATCCCCAATAAGCATCTGCACATTTGCTGTCATATTGAAGAGCAAGAAGAAAGTTGACTTTTGCTTGTTCAAACATTCCGTCGCTCAAATTCAAATAGCCAAGTTTAAGTTCGTTCAAAGTTTTCACCTGTTCGCTTTCTGGCAAATCAGCAGAAGTTTGATAAGTTCTTTTCATTAGTCAATTTCATCCTTTTTTCTTTGAACAATGTATGCTTCAATCTCTTCCAAAACTCTAAAGCAAGTTTCTTGTGTGTTGTCTTTTGCAACCATAATTTTCAAGTCATCAAGTTTGTTTGCAATTTTTGTATCTGTCAACAAAACTTTTGGATTTGTTGTAGGATTGAAAAATCTGATGTTGTCTTTTACTTCAACTAAACGATTGCACAACTCGTCATTGCCGTTTGCATAAACAAGTATGCTTTCAACATTTGCCACCATTTTTTCAATATTTTTTTTGTTTTTTACAACTCCACGACTTCCTTCTTCATTTTCTGGTTTTTTGATGTATTCTCTGCAAATGTAAAACACTGCAAGTCCAACAACAGCCAACAAAATTATAATATAAACTGCTATCATTTACTCCTCCTCATTTGACAGTTTTGCTCCACAACTTGAGCAGAACTTTGCATCATCGGCATTCTCTGCAAAGCACTTTGGACATTTTTTGGATATCTCAACTTTCTTCCCACAAACAGAACAGAACTTGTCGTTTTCTTTTAGCACCGCTCCACAATTTCTGCAGATAAAGTCTTCTGTCTTCTTTAATTGTTTGTATTCTTTCTCCAACTTTTCTCTGTCTTCATCATCAATAATAATGTTTGCAATATTGAAAGAAAAAACCGCAATACCATATTCGTTCATCAGTTTTTGGCTCAACTTGCTCAAAACTTTTGAAGCAATCTCTTTTTTGCAAAGAGAAATTTGATTAAACAACACTTTGTTTGTTTCTACATAATCTACAACAACTGTTTCGAGCACCGAAACAACATTTGACATCAATCTGTCTTGAAGAGCATCAGAAGTCAAATCTTCGGAAGCTCCTACAAGGTATAAGAAGCATTTTCTTGGATCGCCTACCTGGACTTCAAAATCTCCGCTCATGCCAACTCGATAATTTTCTTGCAACAAGTTGTCATACATAATAAGTTTTTGTGGAGTTCCCCAAAGCAGTTTAAGTTTTGCTGTTTTTGACATAAACAAAATTTCAAGTGCAGAATCTGCTTCTGTTTTCAAATCAACAAATTTGCTGATTAAATATTTTCCAGAAGATAAGGTTTGAAGCATTTGACCATCTTTAATCAAAATTGCATTGTGAGTTTCAGGCACAATAAGTGTCAATTTTGGATCAAGTTTTTCAATTATATATCTTGACAACAATTTTTGATTGTTTCCTGTAAAAGTGATAATGTTTTGCTCCATTTAATCCCCTTCTAATCTATAAGATATAATTATTCATATTGATTATATCAAGAATATTTTTCAAAAGTCAACAAACAAGAGAAATTAACTGAATTTTATGGATTTTCTTTGCTAAAATTCTGGCAATAATGATAAAATATAAATGTAAATCAAGTTTCTCAACAAAAATGAAACTTGTTGGAGGGTAAAAATGAAAAAAATAGCATTAGTCACAGGTGCTTCATCAGGAATGGGCAGACGCTTCTGTTTTGAAATTGACAAACTCGGTTTGGACGAAATTTGGGGAATTGCTCTTTACACTGAAGAAGTTGAAAATATGAAAAAAGAGCTTAAAACTCCTTTCAAATTTTTTGATTTAGACTTGACAAAAGATGAAAGCTTCCCAAAATTGGAAGAAGCATTAAAATCAGAAGAAGCAGAAGTTGAATGGCTTGTCAATGCAAGTGGTTATGCAAAGTTTGGAAGATATGATGAAATCTCAATTCCTGCACAACTTGGCATGATTGACCTAAACTGCAAGGCTTTGACTCATCTCACACTCGTAGCAATTCCATTTATGCCAAAAGGTGGAAGAATTGTTGAAATCGCTTCAATGGCAGCGTTTCAGCCAACTCCTTATATGTCTGTTTATGGTGCAAGTAAAGCGTATGTTCTTTCTTATGCAAGAGCATTGAACAGAGAGCTTAAATCAAAGAAAATCAGCGTGACTTGTCTTTGCCCATATTGGACAAAAACAGCATTTTTTGACAGAGCTACAAAAACAAACGCAAAAGATGCAGTGATCACCCACTTCGCCACAATGTATCCACCTGAAAAAGTGATCAAAAGAGCAATGAAAGGAGCTCTCAAACGCAAAGAAGTTGTTTTGTATGGTTTCAAATCAAAAGCACAACTTCCACTTGTTAAACTCTGTCCACACAGCATGGTTATGTCCATTTGGGAACACCAACAAAAATTTAAAAAGAAATATAAAAACAAATAATTTATAAAACACAAAAACAAAAAATAAAGGATAGTGCCACAAGCATTATCCTTTTTTAATCTTTTTATATCCTATTTTTAATTTAAACAACTTCAACATATTCTGAAAGATCTGGGAATTCAATTGCAACATTTGAATAAACAAATGAAGTTATTCCATCAACAGTTTCTGCAGAATATTCCAAAAGTTTTGTTGCATCAAACATAAGTGTTCTTGATGAAGTCTCATCTCCATAAGACAAAGAAATCACAAATGTAGTCAAATCAGCATCTTTGCTCATCTCAATCTTAGCTTTACAGTATCCAGAAGAAACCATTTCTTCCACATATTTAAGTTCGCCAGTTATAAATGTAGAATTGAAAACACTGTTTACATCATCCTCAACAACTACGGCACTTGAAATAAAATCATATGCTTCTCCAAAATTTACATCATCAACATCAAAATACCCGAGTCCATTGAATTTCGCCTTGATTTTTTTTGTTCCATTATCAAAATAAACTACATTGTCTTTCAAATAGATTTTAAATCCGTTTTCTGCTATAACTTCCACTTGAAGTTTTTCATCAACAAGAGAGACTTTTGCATCATATTTAACATTTTGACAAATGCCATCAAAAACTTCATAAGAAGTCCATGTGCTGTTTAATTTGTTTAAATAGTTGTTTACTTCTTCCAAATCAACCGTTTCAACATTTGAAAAGGCTTCATAATCTGAAAAGTCCGGAAAATCAATATTGCCAACAAATTCATTGAGAGAGATATTTGTTATAACAACATCATGAGAGATTGTTATCAATGAAAAAGACTTCAATTTGTTGCTTGTATATTTCAACTCAACAGTGCTTATTGTTTTATTTTCCCCAACTTCAAGCGTATTACTTAATTTGAAAGCGACATTTTCACCATTTGATTTCTTGGTTATTGTCAACTTTCCATCAATTCCTCCATTGACAAAAGATATAATAGAGTCAGTCAAATCGCCGTCATAATTTATGATATCATTTATGTTGTCTACCGCTTCGTTATAATTATCTATTCCCATATAATATTTATGCTCTGCAGTAGTAAAATAAACAACATTGTCTTTTATATATATTGTTCCATTTCTTGAAGATTGAAGTGCACCAGGATAAACAATCTTCGCATTCAATGTTTCCCCATTTGAAACAACTGTAGCGTTTATTTCCATATTCCCAATAACACTGTTCAACTCATAGCCATCAAACTCTGAAACAACACCATCTCCCGACAAATAATCAATCAGTTGTTCTTTTGTAATTTTGTTCCCATTTCCACAAGCAGACAAAGCAATTCCCCCAACAAGCACAAACATGAAACAAGCCATGATTGATAATATCTTTTTCATCTTATTCTCCTCCATATTTTTATGATAACACAAAAGGACAAATAATACAAAAAAAGTATGTCGGATTGACATACTTTTTATAATTTTTGTTTTATTCATAAAGTGCAGAAAAGTCGATTGTGAAAACAACTGTTGTTGGAGTTTCTCCTTCTTCAACTGGGTTTGTAACTTCACATCTCCAAACTGGATTTTCTGTGTGAGTTGGTGTTGAACCATTAGAAAGTCCCAAAACAAATTCTTTCACTCCTTCCGTTCCAGAATAGTCCTTGTTGCTTCCTTCTCCTTTACCAAATTCTTCGTCCGCAGAAGTTCTCCAACCTGTTTTTAATGTTGCACCAGTTTCCATTTTGATGCTGAGAATAACATACATAGAACCTTCATCACAGCCCCAAGCAGCTCCTTGTTCTGCAGACATAATTGCTGCTGAGCCTTCAGCTTTGTAGTTGTTGTCTCCAAGGTATGTAAGTTTCAAATCTTCAGCATTTTTCCAATCTATTCTTCCACCAAAATCAACGACCTTGTCTGTTGGAGTTGCAACAACATCGTTGTTTGTTTTTGTTTCACCGCAAGAAGCAAGAAGAACTCCTCCCACAAGAACCATAACCATGCAAGCCAAAATTGACATTACTTTTTTCATACTTAAACTTTTCATTTTTTCCTCCTTTTTTCAGATCAATACAAGATTAACATGATGACCAAAATTTTGTCAGATAATTTTGATAAAATTTTCACACTTTTCAATAAGCCACCTTCTTTTTTATTTTCAACCATTTTTATGAAAATATGCATAAATAAGTTTATATATAATTAACATTTTTAAATGAATTTTAATACATTGTAATGTGCAACAAAAACTTAAAGCACATAAAAGTCGTACATAAAGATAAATTTAATAGGAGGCACAAATGAACTTTTTTGGAGGCTCTAATTGTGGCGATGTAGGTAGAGAATGTGGCGGATGCGGAATGGACACCTGCTCACTTATCTTCTTACTTTTGCTTTTACAAAACTGCGGATGTGGTTTTGGCGGAATGAAAGGCGGAGAAATCTGCATTGACTGCGGAACTCTCTTGTTCTTAATTTTGCTTTCAAACTGTGGTGGTTGCAACTGCAAATAGTTTGCTCACATAGTTTTAAAGAGTTCTCTATTTTTGAGAACTCTTTTTTATTTTTAAATTGGGAAAATAATATTTCAAAATTATGTTTACTTTTTTGTTTTTTTATTGTAAAATAGGATTATAAAGGAGATTTGTATATGAACGTAGAGAGAAAATTTGGAGAAGGAACAGAACTTCTTTGGCACGATAGAAAAAGATGGTGTGGAATGCCATTGTCATTTACTCGTTATTATCTTGTAAGAAAACCAGGACAATGGATAAAAGTATTTTCAAACATTGGACTTTTATATTCTTCTGTAAATGAAATCAACTTGTATAGAATATACGATATTTCTTTGCATCAATCACTTGCAGGAAAATTGTTTAACACAGGAAATGTGACATTGTTAAGCAACGATGAAAGCACTCCTCATTTTGTTCTTAGAAATGTAAAAAATCCTTTCCAAGTAAGAGAAATCTTCTCTAACCTTATTGAAGAACAAAGAAAACTCAACAATGTTCGTATATCAGAATTTCAAGTTTAATTTTCAATATAATTTTGTTTGTCTTGGAAATATTTTTTAAAATTTGTTGACAATAGCTCTAAAATGTGCTAATATTTTAGGGCATATGGGGGTATGGCTCAGTTGGCTAGAGCACCTGCCTTGCAAGCAGGGGGTCGACGGTTCGAGTCCGTCTATCTCCACCAAAAAGAAAAAGCATACAGTTTTGTATGCTTTTTTGTTTTATATAAAGTATAACAAAAGAAAAAAAGATAATGCTTATTTGCACTATCTTTTTTGTTTAAACAATATTTATTTCTTTTCTTCTGTTTTTTCTTCAACTACAGGTTTTTCTTCTTTAACTTCTGTAGGTTCTGCAACAGCGTCTTTGTTTACTTTTTCAACACGCTTTTTCTCTAAACACAAGTCAACAATGTACAATACTGCTGATGCAAGTATAATCAATGCAGAAAGAACATTTATGACAGTTGAAGGGATGCTTGAACTAATTCCAAAAGCAAGCAACAAAATCACAACCAAAAGGTCAAACACAATTGTTGCAATAGTTGTGGCACGCTTCTTTGCATACAATTCTGGCGATCCATTTACATATTTGAATGTAGCCAATGTTAAAGCTAGAGCCACAATAAAAATAGCCATCAACAAAAGCGTTGTCAAAACAACATAGGCAACCACCCCGCACTGCTATCCCCAGCACTTGGAATTAAAGAGAAAACAAGTATCAATGAATACAAATTTATAAGTACCTGAACTGAATGGACAACTGTCCCCATTATTGTGGCAACCAAACTATTTACTCTTCTCATTTTTCCTCCTTTTAATTATTAAAACAGAATTATTTTCTCCTGTCAACAAATATTAAAAGTTTTTAACATTTTTTTGTTATTTTTCTGTTGTAGAAGGCTCTTCAATAGTTTCCGTTTTCTCAACAACAACCTTGTTGTCTTCTTTTTGACTTTTAAGCTCTTCAAGAATTGCTGTCAACAACTCTTCTTGAGTTGGTTTTGGTGGAACTGGAGCAGGTTTGTTTTTCTCCCTTAGTTCTGCTGTGGCTTTGATAACTTCATGATAATCTTTCATATTTACGCCTGCTTGTTTCAAAATTTTCTTTTCTTCTTTTGTTGGACGCTCTTTAAGACTCTTTTTCCAAAAACCTTGTGCATTCATCATCAACCTTAAAACCAAGAACAAAACAAAAGCAACCAAAAAGAAATTGATAATTGCTGTTATAAATGCTCCCCAATCAATATATATACTGTTTGCTAGGTCTACTGTCACACCATCTTCCAAATATGCTTTTTTCAAAAATGTGTAAGCAGAGTCAAGCCCAGTACCACCCAATGACAAAAGCCAGTTTATACATGGAGTAATGATTTTGTTTGTCAGAGCAGTCACAATCGCTGTAAAAGCACTAGCCACAATAACACCAATAGCCATATCTACTACATTTCCACGACTTATAAATTTTTTGAAATCAGCAAAAAATTGTCTAATTTTTTTCATAATTATCTCCTTTAATAATATGATAGAATAATACATCCTAAAAAGCAAGATTTTTTGACAAATTTCGCTAATGTTTAAGCATTTGTTGACAAGCATTGGTCATCTCTGTTAAAATAGAGTCAACCATAAAGAGTGTGCGAGGGACAAGCCCTATGACCACACAGCAACCTGTAAAAACAAGGTGCTAAAGCTTGAATCGATGGGAGAAAAAGAAATTATGCCCATCGTACGATGGGCTTTTTTAATTTATATGGTTAAAGGAGAAAATATGAAAAAAATATTAACCAGTGAAAGCGTAAACATTGGGCATCCAGACAAAACCTGTGATGTAATTGCTGATTCTTTTCTTGATGAAGCATTAAGGCAAGACAAAAACGCACAAATGGCAGTTGAATGTGCAATCAAAAACAACAAACTTTTCATTTATGGAGAAGCAACAACCACAGCAAAAATCGACTATGTAGAAATTGCAAAACAGGTCTTGAAAGATGTGGGCTACACCCAACCTTTTGAATTTGTTGTAGAAGTTTCTGCTCAAAGTCCAGACATAAACAATGCCGTTGTCAAAAAACACCTTTGTGCCAATGATCAAGGGATTGTTTTTGGATATGCCACAAACGAAACTCCAGAATTTATGCCTTTGACAATTTTGCTCGCACATAAACTCATGAAAAAATATGATGAATACAGAAGAACAACAAATGAATTTTTTGCAGATGCAAAATCTCAAGTTTCCGTTTGCTATGAAGATGACAGACCTGCCTACATTTCAAACATTTTAATAAGTGTCAGTCACAGTCATGATTGCAAAAACATAAAAGACAAGATTATGAAAAATGTTATAGAACCAGTTTTGAAAGACTATTCTAAATATATCAATAAAGACACAACATACATCATCAATCCAAGTGGAAAATTTACAATTTGGGGAAGTTTTGGAGATAGTGGCTGTGTCGGCAGAAAAATTGTTGTTGACACCTATGGCGGAATTGCAAAAGTTGGTGGTGGGTGTTTTTCCAGCAAAAACGCCACAAAAGTTGATCGTTCTGGAGCATACTATGCAAGATATGTTGCAAAAAATCTTGTGTCAAACAACCTCTGCGACAAATGTGAAGTAGAACTCTCTTTTGGCATAGGACTTGAAAAACCTATTTCAATAAACATTGATACTTTTGGCACTGAAAAAATGCCTTTGCAAAAAATATATAAAGTTGTTGAAAACAATTTTGACTTCAGCCTTGACAACATAATTGAAGAACTCAATCTTCTAAATCCAATCTACAAACAAACGGCTTGTTATGGCCACTTCGGACACCCAAACTATCCTTGGGAACGCACCAAAGTCTTGAAAATCTGAAACGGCCCCTATTGACAATATTTCTACCTTATGTTATAATCTCAAGCGTAAAGGAGATATCATGAAAATAGAAAAATCAAGAATATTTATAGGAGACGTTTATAAGAGTTTGAGCAAATATTCAACTGATAATGATATTGACGATTACAACAATTTTGGCAAAATAAGAGTTGCACAAAAAGTACTTTTGGTTAAATTTGGTAAATCTGGTTATGTTCCAGTTAGCAAAATCAAAAACTCTATTCACTTTTTATTACTCGAAAAGAGAGTTTGCTCAGATGGAATGTTGAAATATAGCCCAATTTTCTTATCAGAAAATAATGATATGCTTTCATCATATTTTGTTGAACATGTTAAACCTGCTTTCTCTCCAGAGAAAAAAGAAGAAAATATAGATTATTCAGCATTGAAAAAATTTTCAAAATCTTTAGAACGTCAAGACAAAAAATCATTAGAAAATGTTTAAAAAATCACTAGAAAAATCTAGTGATTTTTTATTTTTATTTTTTATTCTATTCCCAACAATTCTTGTTTCCATTGATACTTTTTCATATCAATTGTTCCATCTTTGCTGAAAACAATTCCTTCCGCTTCCAGCAATTTTTTTTGAGAGTTTTCTCCGCCAAAAGCAAAACTTTTGCTCACTTGTCCAAATCTATTTACCACCCTATGACAAGGGATTTCTTTAGGATTTGGATTTGAATGCAATGCAAATCCTACAAATCTTGAATATCTTGGTGCTCCTAAAATCTTTGCAATTTGACCATAAGTGGCCACCTTGCCTTTTGGAATATCTTTTACGACATTATATACTCGATCAAAAAATCTTTCCATTTCACCTCTTATAATACGGCACCTGCAGGAACAAGTTTGAAATCCATGCTTCCATCATATTGAATTTCAGAAACAATAAATTTCAAAATTGTATATTGTGATCCGTTTAACTCATAACTTTCACCGTTATACCAAGAATTACAGATTTTGCTGTTTTCAATTTTAAACTCGTGCTCTCCAATAACATCTCTTGTAGAAGACAATCTAAATGCAACAACATCTCCGCCATTAACAGCTAAAGTTCTTCCTTCGCCATCCAATTGTGCCCAAACAGCAGTTGATGTGTCTTCTGATTTTAATACTGCATATTCAACATTGTCAATTCTAGTATCATCAAAAGAATAGGAAATATTTATATTTTTGCTAAACATTACAAAATCTCTAAACTCAAACATAGTATCTTCTGTACAATAAAATTCAAGTTGGAAACTGTCAAATTTCTTTGACTCTTGATTGTAAAAAGCTTTAAAAACATATCCATTTTCTAATTCAACATTTAAGTCTTGAGTCGCTCCATCCAAAGTTTCTTTAATATTGAGTACTAGGTCGGAATTTGCGTAAATGCTGTAATCATATAAATCATACAAAGAATAATATGCCTGATTTTCTTCATCGTAATTATAACTCCAAATAATGGCATTTCTTTGTCCTTCCAAAGTCATTTGTTCTCCATCAGATCCAACACTTACAACACCTATTTTTTGTCCTTTATCATCAACAGCCCAAATTTCTGGCATTATAAATTGGTTTTCATAAACAGGTTCAACAGAGTTTGCATACAATTTATAAACTGGAACCAAGTATTCTATCCCATCAACACTGATTCTATATACATTTACCCCACCTGTAGAAGCTGGAGTTATGCCTTTTGGAATCAGATATTGAATTGTATTTTCTTTTTCACCACCTTCAACCTTTTCCAATTCCAATGAATTTATATAAACTCTCATGTTTGTGAAATCAGCTTTATCATTATCAAGATTTTTTGTCAATGTAATGATTTCTTCTTGATCATAACTTATAATTTCACTTGGCACTTCAATAGAATAAGTCAAGTTGTTTTGTGGCACTGATATGTTGTATCTTTGATAATTCAAAGTCTTATAATTAACCAAAATTGTGTATTCGGAAGACATGCCAATATCGCCCAAATCTACAACATAATAATCATCCATATAATTCATGGATCCAATTTGCTCTGGTTGTCCATCTACTGCTTTAATTTCAAAAGGATATCCCTCTTCCAAATTGAAAGGAGTAATTCCTTCAAATTTCAATCTAAATGTTTTATAAGAATTAAACATTTCTCCACTTTCATCATATTCTCTCTCAAAACTTAAGTCTTCGCCACTTGTCAAATAATCATAAAAATTTACATACTCAGGAGTTGGGTTTTCTCCTTCTTCAGTCATTTCTCCATATACAAGGCAAATACTTGTCATTTTTAATTTTGTTATGACTTCTGGATCTTCAATATCATCTACCTCAAAAGTGAATGTAGAAGAAATTATTTTTTCTCCAGAAACGACAATGTCTAAATCTTTATTTAAATTAGAAATCAAAAAATAACCATAATTTAATGTACTACTGCTAATTAACGGACTGTACTCTTTGTTGACAACAACCTGTTTGTTCTCGTTGTTGACCTTTACAGAAAGCTCACTCATATCAACACCATGTTGAGTGGCATTGATTAAGACTTTAATGTTTGATGATTTCTCTACATTATAGGCTCCAGATTCTTCTTGTGTAAGAGTTTCTCCATCTTTCTGTAGCACAACTTCAATGTGTGAGTTCTCTCCACTTGTAGAGACACTGATTGTATAGTTTGACTTTCCACCACAAGCACATAAAAATGCACCTGCAAACAATGTTAAACAAAATACAGATAAAACAGATAAAAACTTTTTCATGTCCCCTCCATTTTTACAAAAATAGTATAACACAAAACAAATTTTTAACCAAAGCAATTTTATATTGTAAAATATAAAAAGATAATTTTTAATAAATATAAAAAATATTTAACTAACACATCTAATAAGAGGAATAATTAGTTAAATATAATTTTATAAAAATAAATAATACTATTTATAAAAAATAATTTTTTTTCATTTTTATCATTTCTATTTTAAAAAGATTTTCCAAAAATTGTTTTCATCTTCGATTTTTGATTTTGGCAAAGTCTTGGCTACAGCAACAATTTCGTCAATCATTTTATTCTTTGTATCATCAGGTATGTCGCAATGTCTACAAACTATAAATTCGCCTTGTTTTTGATATCTTAAAAGCTCGTCATAAGCATCTGTAATTTCTTCTCGTGATGTTATTTTTACATCGTTAGCTGTACAATAGCAATTCTGGTGAGCACATTTTTGATTTTTTTGAACTACAGGAGAAAACCCTTTATCTTCTAATGTGTAAATATAACAACATTTACCTTTTGTCATTTTTTCAAACAAGTTTGGTGCTAGCTCAAAAAAATATATTTTCCCATTTTGAGTTGTAAAAAGGTTTGGAAAACTTCTTGCTGCATATGTTAATGCCACTAATTTATCTGTAGTTGCATAAACAAAACCATCCCGTGAATGATTTTTTTCAAGCAATTTCAAATCTGGGTTTTTGCTTCCATGATAAAAAATCATATATACTATGCTCCTTTTAATTTGTGTTATCAAGAAAATACACCATTCTAAACAACTATTCAATAAATTTTGTTTGGTGCTCTCGGCAGGACTTGAACCCGCAACCTTTCGGTTCGAAGCCGAACACTCTATCCAGTTGAGTTACGAGAGCATATATTTTTGACAAAATTTCATTTCCGTTTTGTGTCATTTATTTTAGCATTCATACTTTTTATTGTCAACCTTTAGAATTTTTTACACTTTCACAGCAAATACATATTATTTTATTCTAAACTCTACGGTTTGTAGGAGTTGTTTGAAAAAATTATGTGATATAATAATTGCATCAAAGGAGAAAATTATGGACTTAATGCAAATTGGAAAATTTATTGCAGAAAGAAGAAAATTTAAAAAATTGACCCAATCAGAGCTCGCAAAGAAAATGAACATAAGCGAAAAAACCGTATCTAAATGGGAATGCGGCTATGGTTTCCCTGATACTTCTCTTATTCTTCCATTATGCAATGCTCTTGATATAACTGCAAATGAATTGCTTTCTGGAAAACTTTTGTCAGAAGAAGAATACAGAAGCAATGCAGAAAAAAACTTAATTCTGTTAAAAACACAACAAGAAGCAAGCACAAAACACCTTTTCACACTTGAATGGGTAATAGGTTACATGTCTATTTTTACTTATTTTGTTCTGATTCTTTGTGCAGTTTTTGCAACTGAAAATTTAGGTTGGAGAATTGCATTGATTGTATTTTCCTGCACCATTCTTTTAATTGGTATAATTTTTACAATCAGAATAGAACAAGTCGCTGGTTTTTATGAATGCGAACATTGTCACAATAAATATATCCCAACCTATCGTTCTGTTTTATTCGCAATGCACATGGGCAGAACTAGATATTTGAAATGTCCTAAATGTGGAAAAAGAAGTTGGAGCAAAAAAGTTATAAATCAAGATTAAAATAAAAAAGAGAGAATCGGCAATTTCTCTCTTTTTTAGTCGCAAAATGCGACACGCAAATTCACGCTAACCATATCTGTCAATTGGGCACAACATGATAACTTCGTTCCAATTCCAAGTGTATGTTTCATGGTTATCACTAGTTTTGACTTTGTGAGTGGCGGACTGTAAGTCGAAATCTTCAACTCCTATAATTCTACTCATAAGTCTTTTAAATTTTTTAAGTGTTGCAAATTTGAAAGCAGGTTTTTTGATAGTCTTTCTTGACTTTACATAAGCAAGAATTGTGACCGCAATCAAAAACGCTGTTTCCAACCCGTCTTCAATAGCATTGGCATATGCCATAACCACTAAGTCATACACAATTTGAAGCATGTTTGGTACAATGTAAATCAACCTAATAGCTTCTACATCATCAAAGTATAATGCAATTGTAAACCAAGAATATGAGAAGATAGGAATCAAATCCCAATAACTTGAAAAATCACATACTCCCGCAACAATAAATGCAACAACAAAGATAAATGCAATTGTTTTTGGCATTTTTTTATGTTTCTTGTCGTAAAGATAGAAACATAAAGATTGCAAACATGATAACAAAGTTATCACTCCTGCTCCCCAAGAATTAACAAATATGAATGTTAAGCCATAAACTATATCTCCAAAAAAGCCAAGAATCAAAAATTTCTTTTTGTCTTTAACTGTATAAGAAAGACATAGAACAACTGTCGCCGTCAAGCCTAAAATTTGTGCAATTATAAAACTGACATATGACATACAAAAATATTTATTAAACCCTTTCTTTCGCCAAAGACTATTTCTCTTGCCACCATAGACCGATTTGTACCTTTTATTGTGCATGCCTTTGCCTTTATAGGGTACACCTCACACATTTAAGCAAGAATCTTTGACTGAGATTTCTTGATGGGAATCAAGATGTTCAAGACCTGTGCCGTTTATGCTGACCAAAAAGATAATCACAAATTTTTATAACCCGTAACTAGAAACGGACATAACATAAATGCAACACCCTTATCATTTTGGCACTTAGTTAACAGTCCGAGCATAACGGTATCTATGCTTGATACATATATATTATATCACTCCAAAATAAAAAAATCAACACCCCTCCGCATCCTAAAAATTTCTATATGTAATAAAGTAAATGATAATATTTATATATAATAACTATAAATATAAAATTTTCTTGCTTTTTTTTTAATTTATGTTTAAAATAAAAATGTAAAGTTTAATCTTTTTGCAAGGAGCTTATATGTCAAAGAAACTTAAATCATTTATCATTTCTTTTGTAATTTTGACAATAGTTGGATATGCTGCAGGCGTTGCACTTCATTACTTTACACAAGATCCTTCAAGCCTTATAGAATCTATGTCAACTGATTATGCGTTTGTTGGTGCTGGTGTTGGTGCTGTCGCAGGAATTTTATTCTACTTTATGTCAAAACCAAAGAAAGAAGAAAAGAAAGACTCCAAAGGTAAAACTGCTGGCGGACAAGAAATGGAACTTTCTTATGATGCTCAGTGGTTGAAACCAGAACTAATTTCAAAACAATATGGCTTGATAACAACAACTTGGTCTGCACTTCCTTCATTGAAAAACACTGGTATTGTTTTTAGAAATGTTATTGAAAACGGCAAATATCAAATTGCAATGAAAGACGAATATCACTGTCTTATCATAGGTACTACCGCCTCTGGTAAAACATCTCTTTGTCTTGTTCCATCAATCAGAATTTATGCTCACTCTGGAGAAAAACCATGTATGGTTATTTCTGACCCTAAAGGCGAACTTTATACAAAGACAAGCAAAATTTTGGAAGATGAAGGTTATAGAGTAATCACCCTTGACTTAAGAGATCCATTCTCATCCACTCGTTGGAACCCAATGGAACACGCTTATGAAGTTTACCATAAAGGGAAAAACTGCAAAAACAATATCAAAAAATGTACCAATGGTATTCGCCCAAAAGACGCTGGATATCAAGAAATCCCTGGTGAAACTTACGGACAAGAATGGTATGGATTTGAAGGCGTTGCTTATCCAAATGAAGATCAATTGAGAGTGGCAGTAAGCAGTGCTGAACAAGTTTATTGCGATTTAGCTCAAAATGAATTGAGAGAAATTTGCAATACAATTGCTCCAAAATCAAAAGCACAAGATCCTACATGGGAAGAAGGTGCACAAGATTACTTGTATGGTTGTGCATTGGCTATGCTTGAAGACAGTTTAAATCCAGAACTTGGAATGACAAAAGAAAAATTCAACTTCTTCAACTTATATAAAATTGCCACATTTAGAGACCCTGATGCCGAAGCACCATTCGAGACAGTAAGAAAATATTTGTTGCAAGGCAGAGATGAAGCAACATCAACCGTTCCAAACTTAACTTCTGCAGTTATCAACAACTCTCCTAACACAACAAAATCATACATCGGCGTTTTAAATGGAAAGATTTCTTTCATGAATGATATCGGTATCTCTTATCTTACATCTCAAAGTGATATCAATTTTGATGATTTTACAAGCAAACCTACAGCATTCTACCTTATCATTCCTGATGACAGAGAAGAAAGACATAACCTTGCAATTCTTTGTTTGTCACAGCTCTATAAAAGATTGGTTGATAAAGCAAACTCATATCATGATAAAAAGTTGCCAAAACATGTTTACTTCATTTTGGAAGAATTTGGTAACTTGCCACCTATTCCAAAGTTTGATAGTATGATCACTGTATCTCGTGGTAGAAACATTCTTTACGAAATGGCAGTTCAATCATATACACAGCTTGAAACAAAATATGGTGCAGATTCTTCAAAAACAATTATAGGAAACTGCAACGCACAAATCTATATTGGAACAGATGACCAACCTACTCGTGACAGCTTCTCTAAAATGTGTGGCGAAGTTCAACTTATACACGAAGAAACAAGTACAAGCACTTCAAAATCAGAAAAAGGAAAAGAAGGAAAGAGTACAAGCACAAGTGTTCAAACACAAAGAACAAACAGAGCTCTTATCACTCCTTACGAACTTGGACAATTACCTTTTGGAACAGTTATCGTAAAATTGTTTAGATACAACCCAATGAAATTGAAACTTACAAGATATGATCAAGTTCCATTCTTCTATAAGAAAGATGCTGAAAAACCTATTGGAATTATGAAGAGTTTGGATACAGCAAAAGTTTATTATGATATTAAAATGAGAAATAAGAAAATTTTGAAGTCTTCAAATCCTTTCGATTTTTAATAAATAAGGCGTGTTTATATAGCACGCTTTATTTTTTTGCAAACATAAAAAACGCTTAATGCATAAATAAAACTATGGAAAATATTTATGATGATGAACTTATGCCTTCAAACTTCGAACAAATAGCAAAAGCATACTCCAAATCTTTAAAAAATAAAGGGTTTGTTTTTGTTAAGTTGGAGGAAGAAGAGTTTAACTTGCTTGTTGGAGAAGTCTTTGTCTTGATTGAAAAAATGTTGGCATGTTTAGAAAATCTTGATAAACATTTGGATTCTGCAGTACTTAAAGAAAAACTTGTTTCATCAGAGATTTCTCTTGCTGAAAAATTTGACAAGAAAAAACCACACAAATTTAATTGTGTGGAAAATGCAAACAATTCATTTTTGAGTTTGATTTCAATCGAAAATATGCTTATACTCAAACTCATGCTTTTGTCTATAAAAAGCGGAGAACTTGAACTTTGCAACAATATTATTACTGACATTGCTAGTGTTTTTGCAGATAGTTTCTCTTGTGAAGGTTTTTCATTAAAAAACTAAACAAACGCTCTAACTTACCAAAAATTCAACAACTGCTGGAATGCAATTGTTCATAGCATCTATAAATGGTCTGTTTTTTTCAGGAGAATAGTTGGACAATTCTTGCTTAAAATTTACCAATACTTTTGGATCAAGTTTAAGTTGGTCAGCCATTCCCTCACAAATCAAATTGCTAATAACATAAAGTGCGTTGTCTTTTGTTATATTTTTTCTTCTCAAGGCTTCGGCGATAACTTCAGTATCGTTTACAATTGAATCAAGAGCAGAATTGATAAAAAATTCCATTTTTTCTAAAGAAAATTCATTTCCATTTGCTCCCGCCAAAATTTGCCAAGACATATAATTTTCATAATTAGGAAGAAGTTTATCAGGAATACCTTTATTGAAAAAATAAGCAACAACATCTTGTGCAATACAATCATTTGCCATTGCGCGTGCACAAAGATCAGTGAATAAGTCGTTAAATTTATCACTGTCAACACTGTCAAGAATTTCTTTTCTCAATTTAATAAAGCCATTGTAAGCGACATTTCTGTCTGTAAATTCGTTATAGTCCAAAGATTTGTCTCCTTATATTGAAAATTATAACCAAAACAAACAAAAAAAACAAATAAAACAAGAGCATTTCACCTAAATAGCTCTTGTTTTTTCTTGCTTTGAAACAAGGAAATAATCTGCTAGGACAATTTGCATCATAGGCATTGCGAGAACGATAAAATCAAAAATTCCACTTGCTACCACAAAAATTATATAAATCATACTAGGAACATTGAAAAAAACATCAAATATTAAAATTATAGAAAACATCAAAGACATTGCCACACAAATTGAAGAGAGAGAAATTAGTCCCCAAAAACATATTTTCAATCTATATCCTTTTGTCAATTCCGTGCTCAACAGCAAAACACTTTTTGCGTCCATTTCATTGTCTTCCGCCAAAATAAAACCTGTAAAAGAATATTTTATTAAGCAAACAATTCCAGGCACTATCAACAACACAGACCATAATAAAATTAAAATGATTTTTATAATTGCCACACAAAAAATTCTCAAGTATTTCTTTATTGAAACAAACAAATCTTCATATTTGCAATATTGTCCAAGTTCTTTTTTTAGCACAAATAAACTAAGTCCAATTTCAAAATATATTGCAAACAACAATGGAAAAGCTAAGCTTAAAAATGGAATGAAAGCAGAAATAATAATTGTTGCAACGACACAAACATTTGCCAAAATTAAATCAGAAACATTTCGTTTCATTTGGCTTTGACTATCTACAACAAGATTCTGTTTTGATTGAGATTTTTGCTTTAAACTCTTCCCATTTCTCATTTCTTCTTTTAATATTTTTCTCTGTTTTGTCTTATTATCCATGCAATCATTATTGCTAAAAAAAAGCGTTTTATTCAAAACGCCTTTTTTCTTATTATAATATTGGAGAAAACAGTCTAAAAATTGCTTGTGCAAACTTTGTCAAAAACAATTTTTTCTTGAAATACAAAATGTCTCCTTGTTTGCAATGTTTTAAATCTTCTTTGTAATATTCCTTATACTCTTGATTTAGTTTTTTAGAGTACAGAATAACTGTATCTTCAAAATTTAAACTAAACGACCTGTTGTCCAAATTACATGTCCCGACAGATAAGATTGCATCATCTACTACCAGTGTTTTGCTATGCAAAAATCCATCATAAAAATATATGTCAGCTCCCTGTTCCACAAATTCTTTTAAATAAGACTGTGTCACCCAAAAAACAGTTCTATGATCAGGTTTTGATGGGACCATAATTTTGACCTTAACTCCACTTGCCAAAGCAATTCTCAATGCAGCCATAAATGATTCATCTGGTATAAAATATGGAGTTTGAATCAAAATCTCTTTCTTTGCATTTGTAATCAATTTTATATATGTTTCTTTGATGCTCTGTATTGGGCTGTCCGGGCCAGAAACAACAACTTGCATATAAGCATCTCCGCTGGTCTCAGGTTCTGGAAACAAACCCTTGTTCATATAATATGAAGAAGGGAAATCTTCTTTCTTTACATATCTCCAATCATTCAGGAAAATGTTTTGCAAAGGATAAACTCCAGTTCCTGTTATTCTTATATGAGTATCTCGCCAAGGATAAAGTTTCTTGCTTTTCCCCATGTGATCATCTCGTATGTTTATTCCACCAGTGTAGGCTATTTTGCCATCAATCACTACGATTTTCTTGTGGTTACGATAATTCATTTTTAGATTGATCATACGAACATATGCAAAAGGTGGGAAAAATTCTGCGATTTGCCCGCCTGCTTTTTTAAGTTTTCTAAAAAAGCGTCTTGGAGCTCCCAAACATCCAATAGAGTCATAAATAAGTTTAACTTCAACTCCCTCTTTTGCTTTTTTGATAAGAGCATTCATAACCGCTTTGCCTGTTTTGTCATCGGCAAAAATATAATATTCAATGTTTATGCTATGTTGTGCCTTTTCAATATCAGCAAGAAGAGCTTGCAATTTATCTTGTCCGTTTGTAAAAATTTGAACATCATTTTGTGGACAAAGAATACTGCCATAAGTGTAACAACACTTTACGATACCAATCACATCTTTGTCTTTTTCTGAAATTTTTGGACCTGCTTCAAAATATTTCATAATATTTTGGTCATATTCAAGTCCATATAATTTGTGGTTTGATATCATTCGTCTAACTCTTATAGAAAGTCCACTACCAAAAACCACATAGAACAAGAAGCCTATGATAGGCAAAAATGTCAAAACTGTGAGCCAACTGATTACACTGCTAAGTTTTTTTCTTTCAATAAATATCATTGATATCATAATCAAGAAATTTAAAAGAATATAACTTATAAATACCCAAAACCAAGCATTCATGCCTATCTTAACCTCTTTCTCCTTTTGTTAAATTTATTGTGTGATACTGAAATTGATTTTTACCAAATAATATCCAACACTTGTTCTTACATAATATTCTTCTGTCTTATTTTCTTCCAAAACAGTAGTGTTTACTTGTTGCAAACTATTGTCTTTCAATTGATAATATCCAAGAATGTCGCTAGCCTCAATTCCACCAATTAACTTTGAAATTTCATCATTCAAATTTGACAATCTATATGCATTGTCTATTGATGTTTCAACACTATGATCGATTGCAGATTTATAAATATAGAAATTGAATGTAAATCTTGCAAATTTAGTTTTATTTTGATTGTCTTTATAAGTAATCACATATCTTTCTGTATACAAATCAATGTTTCCACCTAAATCAACAACACTTCTTGTTTCTGTTTCAAGTACACCATTTGAATTCCTAATTTCAACAGTGCTGATTTGAGTAGTTTCAATTCCAAGACTTTCGGCTACCTTTTCTTTTACAACACTTGCCAAATTTGTTGTGCTTGTGACAAGCAAACTTTCATCTGATACATCTGCAGAAATAAATTTATAATTTACTTTGTATAAATCAACTGAAACTATTGTTCCTTCAGAATTTTTAACAACAACTATATAAGTAGAATTTGACTCAGAGTTGATTGCTTTTGAGAATGTTTCAGCAACAATTCTTGAAATGCTGTTCATTTCTTCTTTGTAGAATTCTACGCTCTGCCCCTCTGCTAAACCTTCAACCAAATTTGAAAGTTGGAATGTTGTGAAAGGTTGAAGAGCAACATATTTTTGAATATAACCAGAATTTTGGTAAACATAGAATGTTTTTGTGACTATCTTTGTTTCTCCGCCAGTCTTTGACTGTGCAATATAAGTTTTTGTATAAATTCCAATTTTTTCAAATGTAATAGAACTTTCTACTTTACTTACACTGCCATTTTCATTGATTTCGTAATAATCATAATCTTGATCAAACATATCTTCATTAAAGAAATTTGTTCCCAAACTTCCGTAATATTGTTGTTCTTCTTTTGTAGATGTTTCATAAACAATAATGTTTGCTGTTAAAAGCTTAGCATCTATTGCTTTTGAAATTTCATTTCTTCCTGTCACAACCATTGTAATAGTGTAATTACCTGCATTTCTAAATGTCCATTTGTCCAAATTGTCGAAATAAACATAAGTGTCATCATATTTAGCAAGGTGATATGTTGTATTATATTTATATCCATAATTTTGGTCAGAACTTTCGCTATAAACTTGTGCGAAGTCAATTGTTTGTCCAGCTTCTATAGCATAAGTAAATGAAACTGCACTGCCTTCACCTTCTGTTATTGATGTCAGTCCTGTACCTAAAGCACTGCTGCCTTCATAAACTTCCACCAATTTATAGCCTTCAGGAATTATTATGATATTACCTTTATCATCTTTATAAATACCTTCAGCTTTGCTGTCGGTGCTTGTATTTGCATTTGTTTTAAGATAAATTCTGTATGATCCCAACATAATTCTTGTGCTATCTTCGTCAAACGCACCATTTGTGCCAGAGAATTTTGCATAGATATTTACTACCAAGTAATGAGCAGCAATATCAAATTGTTCTGTTGTGGTTATCATACCATTTTCATCAATAAATGCAGATCCTGTTCCGCCTGTAGAATTTATATCAAAGTAAATTCTATAAGAAGCAGTGTTTGCCAAATTGTTGTCGTCAAAACCTTTCAATTTGATGTTAACTCCCCATGTTGCACGAGGAATAATGTAATATGTGTTGCCTGTTGTAGCATTAGAAACTTTGTAATAATCATCTACTTGGAAATAATTTCCTTGAGTTGCTTCTGCACTTTCATAATAAGGTTTTACTGTGAAAGTACATGAATATTGATAATTTTGTTCGTTTTCTCTATAAATGAAGTACAATGTTTCAGTTTTTACATTTGAAAAACTAAGTTCATTTTCGTTTTCAATGTTCATAACCAAAGCACCAGAACCATTCTCGTACACCCCGATTGTGCCATTAGTTTTATAACCAACAGTGTTGTCTTCTTCATCTTTATCTTCTGTAAATGCCAATGTTGTTGCATTGTAGTTTATAACAGGTGTTCCTTCCATTTCTGTAGCATAAATGTAGAATGCAGAATCCTGTTTAAGATTTTCTGTAAGTCCACTTATGCTTGCAGAGATGCCAATATATTCGGTAACAGTGTATTCTTTAGAGTTTGTCAATGTGACAAAGTTTATATTCTTTGTCTCTCCTCCAACTGTTATAACTTTGTTTTGAGTGTCAACGCTGTCAATATCTTTGTCGTTTACAACAAAAGTTATACTTTCACCAGCATCCAATACAACTTCCAAAGTATCATTGTAAGTTGATTTTATTTTGTAGATCGTTGGAGATTTTGTGTCATAAATAGTTGAATCAAACAATCCATTTGTTGAAGCTGCACGATTTAATGTCACATAAGAACTTATTACGCATTCTTCTCCACTTGAACTTGCCGTGTCAACAAGAGTGATATTCATCTTTACATTTGACAATGTAGTTCCTGTTCCATAATAGAAACCATTGATGATAGGCACAGTAAACTCTTTGCCTTCATCAAAGACTTCTCCCTTGCTGATTGTTGCTGTTCCATTTGCGGTGCCTGTTGTTCCTGTGACTTCTGTGACAAACGAATAATTTGCGTTTGTGACCAACTTAACTGATTTGGCATTAGAATCATTATATCCTGAAATATTTGATTTTGAAACAATTCCGCTTTCCGTTCTGTAAGTTCCACCAAGCCATGTATCTCCAAGATAGAATTCTATTTTCTTAACTTGAATAGCATCTGTCTTAGAAACTGTACTCTGTGTTGTTGTAGAAACGCTATCAACATTGACAGCACTTAAAGAATTTGAATATCCGTAAGCACTTATTCCAGACAAACTAACTTGAGTGTCAACATTTGCTTCAGAGAAATCTGGTGAAGCAAAACCACTTGAAATAGTGTGAGATTGTTTCAATACGTTGTTTCCATATTTCACATCATAATAACCTATTGGTTTTTCTTCTTCGCCTTCTTCTATTTCTTCTCTTAAAATGTTAAGTGACAAAATACATGAAGCGTCTTCAATGATTGTTGAATTAACCTCAATGCCAACAACTTCGGTTCCTTCTTTATACCATTTATTGCCATCTTCAATGATAGACAATTTAATGTTTCCATAATCATCAACAGTAGGTGTCCATGTCTTTGTTATGATTGTTCCTGCTGGTAATTGTTCTCCACCATTGTTGTGTTTTATAGTCACTTCAAGTTTTGCAGTGCTTATTCTATAATTTCCAGCATAGTTGGTTAAATGAATGTTTATATCATTGATGAAGTTTGCATTTTCTGTTGTATCTTTAGAATAGTTGAAAGACTCAAACATTACATATCCTTCATTGCTTGTAGATGGGGTTACCGTCTGGAATCTAAGTCCAACTCCAATGCTTGACCCCTCATTCAACGAAGTATTGCTCATTGAATAAATTGTTGGGTTTACTTCTGCTGTGATTGTAAAATAGAAGTAAGCTTTATAGCCAAATATGTTTTGAAGTTCGAAAATAAAACTTCTGCTTCCAAGGTTAATCTTCTCCAATTCAATCATCAAAGAAGTTTTTGTTGGAATACTGTAATTTTCATTATAGATGTATGTTTTTCCTGAAGAACTCCAACCACTTCCAAAAGTTGATTCAATCAACGATGTTTTATCGTTATATCCCTCTTTTACTTCATCAACATAAGTGTACTTGAATGCATTTGCAGAGTTTGTTGATTCTCCATACATATTTGCAATAATGCTTGAAGAATTAACATTTGTAAGACCACTAGTTTCCCACAAATTGAATTCAATTTGATTTGATGATTGATTTGTAAGCAATATACCATAAGGAGCAATACTGTTTGTAGCAACGGTTTGACCATTTACTATTTCAGTAGAACTTGAAATGTAGTTTTGAGCGTCTTCATATTGACTCTTAAATCTTATTGAAGAGTTAGGCATAACCTTAAACAACAAGTTGTGTGCTTCAGTTATGTTTTCTCCGTTGATTTCTACGGAATAAGTAATTCTCATCATTACATAATTTCCGTCGTTGCTTGCACCTTGTGCAAAAATGTTGAAATCTACAACTTTTCCATTGTTGATAATACCAGAAATGGCAATATAGTTGTTTTTCAAGTCTCCAGAACTTGGGATTTCATTTATTATCATGCCATCACCAGCTCTAGGAGTTAAACCTGTTGCATAAACAATTTCTTTTGTTAAATCTTTTCCGATTGTGCTTCTAAGGCTTTCATCAATTATTCCTGCTGTTTTTGCAAGAGGATCAGAAGAATTTTTATCTACATGAATTGTATCAGCAAATCCATAGATTTCCAAATTGAATGTTCCCATTGAATTGAACATGCTAGTGGCATCGTAAGCAAGACCTGTTCTTGAATTTGTAATGCCAAATGATGAATAAGAGAACAAGTTTCTTTCAACTCCTGCATTTACTTCAACAGTTGTATAGTTTTGAGAATTATCAGCGTTTCCTGTCACATCAAATTCAATATCCAAATACAAGTTGTAAGCACCTGAAGTTTGAATTTCTTTTGAATTCATCTTCAAAGATACAAGCATATTTGTAGTTGTTCCATAATCATCTTTTGTTAAGATAAATGTTTCTGCGTTTACATCGTCAACAAATACATAATATTGAGAAAGTTTGTCTGCAGTAGGATTTTCATCTTTAATGTACGCACCATTTTGCAAAACATAATATTCTGTGCCTGCATCAAATGTTGTAGCCTTTCTATATTGTTTAAGTTGCAAAGTAATGTTGTCAGTCAAAACGATTGGTGTGTTGTCATAATAATATGCAACTATTCTGCTTGTCAAAGTTGGGACACTTAAATAAATTGTATCATCTTGAACTTGACTAGAAGCTGAGTTGTTTTCTGCACTTTCTTTGCTTGTAAATGTTCCTACATAACTATAACCTGTATAACTCTTGCCCAAATCAATATTTACAATTTGGTTTAATGTGTTTGCTGTAATTGCAACAACTTGCACTTCATTTTTTGAATTTGTAAATCTCAAATAATAACTTGTTCCAACAACAACAGATGCCTTGAATGAATAACTCAAAATTCTGTTTTGTTCGAAGAGATATTGACTTGATTGGCCAGCCAAATCTTCAGCATAAACATTTTCTCTGTTGTTTGTATAATTTGGAGTGTTAGTTGAGATTTTGATATTGCTTCCAGGAACAATTTCAACTGTGTATGTTGTTGTCACGCTGTTTACTGTGACATCAAACATAACTGTCGCATTGCTTGAAGAGTTTACAATAGAGAATTGAACATTTAAATTATTGATGTTGTCAACATCAGTTACGATTTTCATATCATCTGATGAAGCATCAATAGATTTGGATGTGTCGCCTGTAATGTAAACGATAGCATTATTGATTGATGCTACGCTGACATTCCATTTCATTGCCAAAGTGTTTCCGTTCTGAACGCTTTCTGGGACAATGTTTTTAACAACAATTCTGTTTTCTTTTCCAAATGGAGCAACAGAAGTAAAGAATCCATTGAACACTTCAGAAACAAATTTTTCATCAGTTCCTTGTGTTGTAGCAATATATTCTTTATTTAAAACGGTTGTGTTGTCTGGACTTGGATAATTTGCTGTCACTTCAACATTTTTATTTACAGTAAATCTATATGAAACATTAAATGAGAAGATTTGTTTGTCATTAAATGTATAAGCCACTACATATGATTTCTCTTGCAATGAGGAAGAAGCAACATTTTCTGGAGTAATAGTCACTGTATCAAGATATTCTCCATCTACAACATAACTATAAGCAGATTTTGTTGGATCGCTTCCATCTGGTGCATCATAAATTGGCATAAGGTCATTGATTGAACTTCTCAATTTTTCCATTGTGACATCAAAGTTTACATTTCCATAGCGTTCTGTTGTGTCAACAACTCTTCTTGTTTGTTCAAGCACAAATGATGCTTTAACCTTCAATTCAAAAGTAAATGTATAAGTATTGTTGCTTGTGTCTGTATTAGAATCTGTAATAGTACCTTCAAACACAAATGTCGCATCTTTCAAAAGATGTGCAAACTCTACAGTGTTGTCAGCATAATTTGCCTCATCGTTGTTTATATAAACCAAATCACTCAACAACAAAGCTTCATAATAATTTGCCAAGTTTTCAACTGTTGGAGTCTCAACTTTTGAATATGTTCCATTTTCGGCACTATATAAGTAATAAGTCTTTCCTAATTGAATTTCTGTGTCTGAAGTCTTAAAGTAATCATAAACTTCATCACCGTTTTCCAATGCGAGATTGAAATCAGAAATTGTCAAAGAAGAGAGATTTTCATCAATTGTCAACATTGAGAATATGTTGTTATCTCCACTGCTGATTGTATATCTTTCTCCGCCTTTAAATTCAACGCCAGAATTTATTTGCCATTTGAAATAACTTGTGACAGTCAAATCAATCGTAAATACAATTCTTTCGTCAGTATAGAATCCTATTTCAAATTTGTTGTCTTGTCTTACTGTTTCTTGTGGTTTAATGTGCAACTGCTTTTCACCATCAAGGTAAGCATGCGCCCAACTTATAGATGCTTTATCTACATAATATACAGTTCCATCAGTGTCTGACAATGAAACAATTCCATGTTCATTTGCAGTAAAATCTTCAACACTGTCTTTCCACTCTCCAACAACCAAATCGTCTTTCAAAGTTGTTTTTGTTGTTGTAGCAGTATCATCTGTATAAATCTTTGAGCCAGCCTTTATATAGCTCTTAAGCATCAAAGAACCAACAATATTTTCTCCAGAAATATATGCAGAAAATTCTTTAACTTTGCTTTCTGTTCCATTGCTTGAAATCTTAATATCTGGAACAAACACAACTTCATCACTTCCTGCGTAAACAGTTGTTTCATATTTATTGTTTACTGCATTGAGTTTTTGTTCTTCATCTCCAGAGATTTGTTTCAATGTGTGAACATAATTTTGTCCTTGATTGAAATACAAAGTATAAAGCATTTCTCCGCCAATCATTTCCAAGTTGTTTACATAGAAACTCTTTTCAATAACAACTGTCAATTTTGCAGAATTATCAACAAGCTTAATTTCAAAATTTCCACCATCAAAACTATATGTGAAATAATTTTGATAATTAGAGATTTCTGATTCGCCAATTTTTACATTTTTAATTGAATACTTAGCTTCAAATGTTGGCTCTGTCTCCAAGTCAATCCATTCTGCTATGTCGCCAAAACGCTTTCCAGAAGAATATTTACTATTGCTTGGTGTGAAAGGTTCTTCAAGATTGATCTTATATGACAATGTTTGAGAATCAAAATATCTAGAATATGTATCTAAATATTCACCAAAATCACTATATGGATATATTACTGCACCCTTAGTAAAACTTGGTTCTACTTTAATGCGATAATACCAAACATAATTTATTCCGCCTGAATGTTGACTTATTTCAAGTTTCAAAACGATATATGCATTATCAACAGCACTTTCAAGATGATTGATTTCAAGTTGGGTAGCAAACAAATTGCCTTCTTCAACTTTCAATGTAGCCAAGCCATTGATGTATCCATTTGCATCTTCAACAATAGAAAGTTCATATGATGCTGAATCTGTATTTATTTCTGTAGCATCTCCGTCATAATAGAAACCAAATGCATCATCAGTAGAATCTATTTCTTTGCTGCTGTCATGAATAATAGTATATGTGTTTCCTGCTTGTAATGATTGATAAACATTTTCGCTTTCAAGTCCAGTATAATCTCCAATAATTACACTGAAATCTTTGTCTCCAAAAACATTAAACTCCATGTTGCTTACTTGTTCTGGAAGTTCTTCATTGTTGTAATAAACAAACTTGTCTCCAATCTTGCTTACTATTGCTTTCAAAGAAACAATAATTGTCATAGGATTTGCTTTTGAATCGGACAAGATTTGTTCTGCATCAAAACCATTTCCTTCCAAGCTTATAAATCCACCAATACCATAAGTTGAAAGTTCATATTTAGAATTGCTATAAAGTTCTCCTGTTTCAGAGCCAACACTTATAGAGAAGTTGTTTTGTGTTTCATATTTACTTCCTGACAACAACAACAAATAAATTTCGCCATTGTATGTCACTACATTAACTTCTCCTCCATTTGATTGTCTCAAAACTGCAGAAGCCAAAGTTGCATTGTCATTTGATCCAAATCCGATATCAATTGAAATGTACAAACTGTCTGTCTTTTCACAAAGGACAATCTCTTTATCTGTTCCGTTGTCAACAATTTTGATAGCGTCAATCTTTTGTCTTGTTGAAGAACCTTTAAGTTCTGCATAAATTTCAAATTGTTGTTCTACTTTTTGTCCTAATGTCAAATGCAATATTGCGTCTTTTACATAATAGAAGTTGTAAACATTTGCATCATCATCACTTGCTTCAACAGAAATGTATTTATCACTTGATTTATTGCTGTAAACAAAAGCAATGTTTCCTGTGTTGTTGTTTGATTTTAATTCTTCTACTCCATCAAAACTATAACCATTTTCAATATAGTCAGTAGCCTTATAAAGTTTGTAATATGTTCCAAGTGTAGAAGATTTCAACCCCTCTAAATCCAAATATGGATTTGAAGATTGTTCTGTAGTCATTTGTCTTACGATGATATTTGGATTTACATAGAATGATATGGTTATACTGCAAGCATAGAATGAATTTACTCCATAATACAAAGTGACATTGATGGTCTGGAATTTGTAAAGGTCATCAAAAGTCAAAAGGATTTGTTTTATGATGTCGTTTTCTTTAACTGTAGTAAGATAGCAATCTTCATTGTCAGAATAGAACACGCCACTTGGATCAGAAGTCAATGACAAAGCACCAAGTGAAGCAACCCATGAATAAGAAGCTCCCAAATGAGAAGTCAAAGTAAGGTATTCAGAGATATCATAAGATTGTCCCGCAAAGACGCTGATTGCGTTTCCGTTTGTAACCAAATAATCCGAATTTTCTTCATAGTAAGCATTAAATCCCTGACTGATTGAAATATCTGCTTTCAAAACCAAGATTAAAGTAATACTAAACAAAGATTCGTTTTCATCTCTTACAGAGAATACTATTTGAGCATCTTCTTTAAATGGATTTATAATATTGATAGTACCAATATTTGTGTTTCTATAATTTTCAATTGTATCAACATTTTCGGTCGCTTCTACATTTGCCAAAGAATTGAATTTTATCATTTTCATTATGTCTACTTTGTTTGTAGAACTCAATCCAGAAATGAATCCATCATCCAATTTAAACACAATGTTTTTAGCTTCTGCAAGTTCGCCATCCGCACCAGAAGTATAAACCTTGAGCAATGTGTTCATATCAATAGTTTGATTGCTTGTCACATATTTTGATATTGTGACTTGACTTAAACTTGAACTTGATACATATTGATCCTCTGTAATTGTATTAACTGTATCTGTTGGATCGTATTTGATTTCTTTTACGCCTTCACTTTGAACTCTAAATGTCAAAGTTTGAGAAGCCATACGATTTCCAGTAACATTTCCTTCATCATCAAAAGCGTAAACATAGTTGTCTTCTTTATCTACGATGTAAGCAGTAAGAGTAGTAGTCTTCTCTTGTCCTTGTGTAGAAACAAAGTTTTGAATTTTTGACAAAGTGCTGTCCAAACTCAAAATGTTTTCCTCTGTTCCCTCAATTGGAGTTTCTACAAGTCTTATGCTGTAAATAGCAGAACTGTCTTCAATTGTGTTTCCAAATTGATCTGTCAAAGTAAACACAAGAAGGTCATTCAACTGTTGCAAAACTTCTTCTGAAGTCCCCGCAATTTCTTTATTTCCCCAAGTAATGCTTATTCCGTTTGAAGCAGTTATATTTACAATAATGTCATCAATTATTCCATCATTATCGCCGTCTAAATCTGTTTGATTTTCAAATTCTGCTTCCATAGAAACAGGTTGTTGATAATAAATGTAGAAATAATTTTTTGTATCATCTTTGATTGTCACATTTTTTGTATATGTTTCTTTGCCATCATTGTATTGCAATTGAAGGCGAATGTATGTACCCTTATCCAAAGAATTTTTACCAGCAGAGAAATATGCTTCTTCTATTGCCAACGAACCTTCAAATGTGATTGTATTTTCTTCTACTGATTTTTCAACCAAGCCTTGCAATGTGACATAGTCATTGATAACTTGTCCATTCATATCCAAGCAAGCAACCTTAAGATTTCCAGAATTAAAAGCAGAAATTACTTTTTGAGAATCAGTTTCTGTATCTTCACTGTTGTTTAAAACAAGTTCAAAATTGATCATGTTTCTTTGAGAAGCTGTTTCATTTCTGTTGATTGCAGGGATGTAATAGTCATTATTGTGGTCAACATTTGGTGTCACCCCAGTGACAAAAGATATTGAAGGAACCATGTTTGCAATTGAAAGAGTGCTTTCAACCATAACATCTTTTACTCTGCTTGTCTTAATAATCAAATACTTTCCATCTTCTGTAAGGTATGGTTTGTTTTCTGCATCAGTCTTAATTAACGCAGCAATAACTTTTACTTTTCCAGAGAAACTCTTCAATGCTGTAAGAACAGAACCATCAATTTCATATAATGTATAACCATTTGCTGAATCAGATGCACCAGCAATTACCAAAGATTGTCCTTTATAATCTTGAGTGTAAAGTTTACCCTCTCCACAACTAAATGCTTCTTGCATATTCAAGTTTTCAGCATAACCAACTTCATTTTCATCGATGAACAAGAAGAATCTAATAGTTTTATAGATGTTGTCAACATTGATTGCATTCAATTCTTTTGACAAGTCTTTGTTGCTTGTAATAGGATTTCCTTCTTCATCATAGTTGATTGTGAGCATAATTGTGTCATTTGTCTGCCAAGCTGGTTCTTCTTCATAATCGTGTTCTTCGGCAATAAGTGTGACTGTTTTTTCAACATTTGTGTCACCACTAAATGCAAAGAAGTTTTCCCAATTACCTTCTTCATTTTCAAAGAAGAAGTTTATAGAAAGAGTGTATTCATTTTCATTTGCAGAAGCAAATCTCCAATAATAATCTGCAAAATCTTTTGGAGTGCTGTCTGGCAAAACATAATATTCTGTGCCTTCTGGGGCGCCAGCATAATCAAAATCTTTATCAAAGTCTTTTTGAGTGATTGTTGTCATTCCGTCAGTTGTGACAACTTCCATAACTTTTCCACCCAATATTGTCAAGCCGTCAACATTTTTAGGAACTTTAATACCAACATTCCCAAACAAAGAATTTAACAAAGCTCCGCTACTATCTTTGATTGATAAATCAAGTTTTCCATTTCCGTTTGATGATGCTGTTGTCAATGTAAAGTATTGATCAAGATATGTACTAAATGAATTCCCTTCATTTCCGACTTCAACACTCTCAACATCTATATCAAGGACTTTAATGTTGACAGTTTTTGTCAAACATGTCTCTGAATGTTGCTCAAAATATCTCAAAACATTTGAGGTCAAAAGTTCTCTATCAGTAATAGAAGAATACATGTCCATCACTTGTTTTTGATAATATGAATTTGCAAAAGTATAAACAGTTATTGAGTCTGTATTATTTCCACTTCTTTGGTTGGCAAAGAATGTTTCACTTTCCCAGTCATAAGAAATATAAGAAGATGTGAAAGTATAAAAAATTTCTTTTTCTCTTGTAGAATCAGAGAAGAGATACTTGCTTTGTTCTGGATAGAAAATTGTATCCAAATTAAATGAAGTTCCAATTACAACATCTTGAACATCTCCAGTTTGATCTGTTCCTGACACTTGAACATCAATGCTGTGTACTGGGACATCAACACAAATAGTAGTTGTTTCAGCTGAAATCAAAACGTTGGTAGATTTTGCAGTCAAAACAGATTTACCGCCAACAATCCAATCTTCCATTATGTGAGAGTCTGCGTTGTATTCTGTATCTAAAGAAACAGTGAATGGTTTGTTTATTTCAACTTCTTGAGGAACAGTAATAATTCCATCACTTACATAACCATTCAAAACACTACCACCAGCCAAAGACAATGTGATTTTCTTTTCAGTTACATTCTCTGTTGTTGTGGTAATAGTCATTTCAAAATTGGAGGCAACTTCATATTGTCCCAATGTTTCGTTATAATAGCCAGATCCCTCATCAATCTGTTTAACAAAACTAATATTTTCTGGTTCAACAAAAGTTTCATCAAACTTTCCCATTAAATAAAGAGAAAGCACAGACACTCCTGCGACTCCAATAATTCCGACTATAACAAGTATGATAACTTTCCAAAGACTGAGAACTCCTCTCTTTTTCATACAAACTCCATTTTCTAAAATTGACATAAAGTCTAGGCAAACAGTCCAAACACAAATTTAACAATTAAGAACATTATCTCTAAAATATTGTTTGCCTTTTTCGACAAAATAATTATACATTTTTTATCTTCATTAAGCAAGTGAAAAAATAAGGAATTTCTAATAATTTATATATAAATATATATAACTGCTAAAAACATCCCCCTCGCAAAGATTTTGGTTGTGTTTAAAGTTGACACAAAACGGTTTATCGTTTATAATGATTTTATGAATACAAATTATGAAATTTATAACTTTTTAAACATGATAAACCCTAGATTGGGGAAAGTTTACAAACTGACAGGCTTTAGTCCTTTGCCAAGAAATTTTGTTATGACAAAAGAACTTTTGAAAGAAAGATTGTATCTAAATCAAATGTCAGCCAAAATAGTCTTTCCTGATTTTATTTATGAAAATAAAAGCGAAATAAAAAAATATTTCAAAAATTCAGTAAAAAATATGAAAAAAATCAAAAAAAATATATCAAATTTTGATTTTTCTCCTGAATTTTCCGAAAAATTAAATGTTTATTTCAATATCAGAATTGACATAACAAAATCAATTTTATCCGAATTTAAAAATCAAAGATTCGATGAAAAAGACGCCTTTCAAGAAATTTATCAAATAAATCCTATTTTATCAAAAATGCTGGATGGTCTTTTTGATGAGCACACAGATTTGAAATCTTTGTTGAACAACTTGGAAGATAAATATGAAATCTCTTATCTTGAAAAATTGCAGTTGATTGAGAAAAAACAAAAAGTTGAAAGAGAAATGAATTCTCAAATCGTTAATGAGCAAATAAAAGAAAATCAAAAGAATCTTTCTATAAACAAAAAGAAAACATCAACAAAAACCAAAGAAAAAGTTTCAAAAATAGAGAAAAAACTTAAAAACAACAATAATAAATCAAAAAAAGAAAAAAATGTAGTTAAGGAGAAATAATGATTCAAGCAATCAATGTTTCGCTAGCATTTGGCGGAAGAACATTATATAAAGATGTAAATTTGAAGTTTACAAAAGGAAATTGTTACGGAATTATCGGCGCAAACGGTGCCGGTAAATCTACTTTTTTGAAGATATTGACAGGAGAAATCGAACCAAACACTGGGGAAGTGTTCATTACCCCTGGCGAAAGAATGTCTGTTTTGGAACAAAATCAAAACAAATATGACAACGAAACAGTTTTGGACACTGTTTTGCTTGGCCATAAAAGATTGATGGAAATTCAAAAAGAAAAAGATGCACTTTACGCAAAACCTGATTTTTCAGAAGCAGATGGCATAAGGGCCGGCGAACTTGAAACAGAATATGCCGAACTTGGTGGCTGGGAAGCCGACAGCGAAGCAAAAACTTTACTTCAAAACTTAGGAGTTCCAGAAAGTTCTTTCTATGATCTTATGTCAACTTTGGATTCTAAACTCAAAGTCAAGGTGTTGTTGGCACAAGCTTTGTTTGGAAATCCTGATATTCTTATTCTTGATGAACCAACAAACAATTTGGACTTTAAAACAATAAGATGGCTAGAAAACTTCTTACTTGATTTTCAAAACATAGTTATCATCGTATCACACAACAGACACTTCTTAAACAAAGTCTGCACCCACATTTGCGATGTAGACTTTGGCGAAATCAATATGTATCTTGGAAACTATGATTTCTGGTATGAAACAAGTCAACTTTTGGCAAGACAAGCAAAAGACCAAAACAAAAAAGCAGAACAGCGTGCAAAAGAATTGAAAGACTTTATTGCAAGATTCTCTGCAAACGCTTCAAAATCAAGACAAGCCACAAGCAGAAAGAAAGAATTGGAAAAGTTGACAATTGAAGACTTTAAGCCTTCTTCAAGAAAATACCCTTATGTAGATTTTAGATACGAACAAGAAATCGGAAAAGAAATTTTGAAAGTGGAAAAACTTACAAAGGCAGGAATGTTTAAAAATCTGTCATTCACTGTTGAGCATGGTCAAAAAATTGTTTTCCTTTCTTCAAACAGTTTGGTTTTGACAACACTTTTCAACATTTTGACAGGAAAAGAATCTGCAGATAGTGGACAAATCCACTGGGGAAAGACTATAAAATATTCATATTTGCCACAAGATAACAGAGAATATTTTGAAAACTGCCATTTAAGCATTGTAGATTGGCTTAGACAATATTCAAAAGACAAGACAGAAAGTTATGTTCGTGGTTGGCTTGGAAGAATGTTGTTTTCTGGAGAAGAAAGTTTGAAAGAAGTCAATGTTTTGTCTGGTGGAGAAAAAGTAAGATGTATGCTTGCAAAAATTATGCTTGAATCAGGAAACTTCTTGATTTTGGACGAGCCAACAAACCATTTGGACCTTGAAAGTATTACCTCTTTAAACAAAGGTATGATAAACTTCAGAGGATGTATGCTTTTTGCAACAGGAGACCAAGAAATTATTGAAACTGTAGCAAACAGAATTATTGATATTGTTGATGAAAATACAATAATTGACAAACAAATGTCTTATGAAGAATATATGGAAAAATTTAAAAATTAAATTTAAAAATTAAAAAAAATAAATAAAAACACAAAAATAATATTAAAATTATTAAAAAAAACAATAAAAAATCAATTTTTTAATCATTTTTTCGCATTTATTTATGGTATTTTTAGAAAAAACAAGCATTTTTGCTTGTTTTTTATTTATTTTTATTAAAATTATTATTTTAAATTGTTTTTTATTATAATTTATTTTTAATATTAAATATTTTTTCTTATTTTATTACTTATTTTAACAAAATATTATTTTTTCTTTTATATAAAAACAATTGACAATAAAAAGTTTTTATTGTAAACTTTCAATAGCAATGACGGAATTGGCAACTCCCGAGCAAACGCTTGTCGGCGTAAAGACAGTAATGAGGTAAGAGTTTCTCTTATGAAATAGGGTGGAACAGCGTCCTTTTGGTCGCCCCTGTGCTGATAGTATTTTGGCACAGTTTTTTTATTATAAAGTGTCAAAAAGTAAAAGGAGCGTATTATGGAAGAAAAGACAAATTTAACAATGGACAAGATCGTAAACCTTTGCAAAGCAAGAGGTTTTGTATTTCCAGGAAGTGAAATTTATGGAGGTCTTGCAAACAGTTGGGATTATGGTCCAATTGGAAGCGAATTGAAAAAGAACATTAAAGATCTTTGGTGGAAAAGATTTGTTCACGAAAACGAATACAACATTGGTATAGATGCTGCAATAATTATGAATCCAAAGGTTTGGCAAGCAAGTGGACACCTTACAAACTTTTCTGATCCTTTGATTGACTGTAAAAGTTGTAAACAAAGATTTCGTGCTGATCATTTGATTGAAGAAGCTTCAAACGGAACTGTTTCTGCTGAAGGAATGTCAAGAGAAGATATGGAAAAATACATTCAAGACAACAAAATCAAGTGTCCAAACTGCGGTCACAGCAATTTTACTGGTTTGAGAAACTTCAATTTGATGTTTAAAACATTTATGGGTGTCACTGAAGATGCAAAAAGCGAAGTTTACTTGCGTCCAGAAACAGCACAAGCAATGTTTGTTGACTACAAAAATGTTGTAAGAACTCAAAGACCAAAAATGCCTTTTGGTATAGCACAAATGGGAAGAAGTTTCAGAAACGAAATCACCCCAGGAAACTTTATCTTCAGAACAAGAGAGTTCGAACAAATGGAACTTGAATTTTTCTGCAAACCTGGAACAGACTTAGAGTGGTTTGATTATTACAAAAATCAAATGAGAACTTGGCTTTATGATCTTGGAATAAAGAAAGAAAATTTGAGAGAAAGAAATCACTCAAAAGAAGAATTAAGTTTCTACAGCAAAGCAACCTGCGACTTTGAATTTTTGTTCCCATTTGGTTGGGGAGAACTTTGGGGAATTGCTGACAGAACTGACTATGATTTGAAGCAACATCAACAATTTAGTGGCGAAAATATGGAATATATTGATCCTATAACAAATGAAAAATATATTCCTTATGTTGTTGAACCTGCCCTTGGTGTTGACAGAATGTTTTTAACAATTCTTTGCAATGCCTATGCAGAAGAAACAGTTGGAGAAAATGACACAAGAGTTGTTTTGCACCTTTTGCCTGCACTTGCTCCTTATAAAGTTGCCGTTCTTCCACTTTCTAAAAAACTTTCAGAAAAAGCAAAAGAAGTTTATCGCAATCTTTCAAAAGAATTCAACTGTGATTATGATGAATCTGGTTCTATCGGGAAAAGATATCGTCGTGAAGACGAAATCGGAACTCCATATTGCGTGACAATTGACTTTGACACACTTGAAGACAACTCTGTCACAATCAGAGACAGAGACACAATGGAACAAATCCGTTTGCCAATTTCTGAAATAAGCAAATATATAGCAGAAAAAATTAAGTTTTAATAATATTATATAATTTAAATAAAAAGTCATCTATAAAAGATGATTTTTTCTTATTGACTAATTTTTTTCATTGTAGTATTATAGAAAAGATGCTTTAGGAGTTGCGTTATGTCTATTTACGATATCATAAACTCAGTTGTTTGGAATTTTTTTACTATTTTAATGCTATATCAAATCTTATTTGTTGTTATAGGATTGTTTAAAGTAAAAAAATATAAACCTGCAAAAAAAGATCACGAATATGCCATCTTAATTGCAGGAAGAAATGAAGAATCCGTTATTGGTCAACTTATTGATAGTATAAACAATCAAAATTATGACATGTCAAAAATTAAAATTTTTGTTTGTGCAGATAATTGTTCTCCAAACGATAAAACTGCTCAAATAGCAAGAGAAAAAGGTGCAATAGTTTACGAAAGACACGATCCTACAAAGATTGGAAAATGTTATCCATTAAATTTGATTTTAAAAAATATGGTAAGAGATTTCCCTGATTACCATCCTGAAGGATTTTTTGTTTTTGATGCTGACAACATTTTGGATAAAAATTACATAAAAGAAATGAACAACGCTTTTGACAGCGGAGAAAAAATTATAACATCTTACAGGGCTTCAAAGAATTATGATGAAAGCATAATGGCAATGGGCTCTTCAGTTGGTTTTATAAGGGATTGTCGTTTTTTACATGGGCCAAGAAATCTTTTAAATTTATCAACTTTTGTTTCTGGTACTGGGTTTTTGATCTCAACTGAAGTCTTTGATTATAAACAAGGTTGGCCTTATAATACTATATCTGAAGATACTCAATTGTCTTGTGACAAAGTTGTTAAAAACACAAGAGCAGCCTATTGCGATGATGCTATATTCTATGATGAACAACCTACAACATTAAAACAAACATACAAACAAAGATTGAGATGGCAAAAAGGTTCTTATGTTGTTTTAAGTATGTTTGTTGGAAAACTTTTCTTGAAACTATTTACAACATTAAAATTTACCTTTTTTGATTTCATTATTTATCTATCACCTATTCCATTGTGTTCTACCTCTTGGGCTCTTGTAAATGGCCTTTGGGCTTTTATAGAATGTATTGTCAAACTTATTGCAGGAGAACCTTTTTTCTTGACAGTTGGACTTTTGCTGTTAGGTTTGTTAAAATTCTTCGCAATTCTTTATTTGGGATTCTTTGTTTATGGCTCATTAGCAGTGATAAAAGATTGGAAAAGAATAAAAGTTTCTTCAAAAAACAAAATTATTTCTATGCTTGTTTATCCTCTTTTTATGATTGCTCTTATTCCAATTCCTTTTATCACATTGTTCAAGAAAGTTGAATGGGTACCTATCAAGCATCAATCAACAAAGAAAATTGAAGATCTTGAAACAATTTCAAAGCAATAAAAAACTCTCAAAAATTTGAGAGTTTTCTTTTTTAATCAATCCAAAGGACTTCTTCTCTGACAATAAGTGTTATGATGTCAACAATCCAGAAAATTGCTGGACAAAAGAACAACATCAACACAGCCAAAACAATACCTAATGCATTTTCTTTGTCAATAGAACGAGAAAGTCTGTAAACTGCCCACAAAATATCTAAAAATGGAAGGGCAAAAATAATTTTTACTATAAGTGGCAATCCATCAAAAAATTTTATTATGTCTCTCATAAAATCTCCTTTTAATAATCAAAAAGACAACTTCTTCAGTTGTCTTTTTTCTTCTGTAAAATTATATATTCAAAAGTCTTAAAATGTGTTTTCTTACGATCATCAATATAAGGTCGCAAATCCAAACGATATTGAAACCAAATATCAATCTGATAAGTCCAGCAACAATTTTACCTTCTGAAAATCTTGTGATTGCTCCAAGAATCCAAGCTGTTACAGGAATGATTGCAAGGATAAGACTTACAATATATCCCAAACCAAAATAATCTGATCTTCTTTTTGTTGTTTTCTTTGCCATTTCCATATCTCCTTTTATTTTACTTATAATAATTTTACCTTTTTAATCACAGAATGTCAACAGTTTATCAATTAAATATATGAAAATTAAATTGTAAATATATTACTTTAAATAATATTTTTTGTTTATTTTCAAATAATAATTTTGCAAGGAGGTTTTATGATAGAAAAACAAAATTCTGGAGTTCGATGTAATGTGAAAGATTGTGTCTATAACGAAAAAGGAAATGTTTGCAACAAACTTATGATTGATGTCTCAATGGGAGAAAAAAGTTTTTTGCCAAATGAAGAAACTCCGCACTTTTGCAAAAGTTATATTTGCAAAAATTGCAACGGTTCAATTGATGCTCCATAATTTTTTGAAACATGAAAAAAGATAGCGAAGAAATTTTCACTATCTTTTTTTGCTTTCTATAATAAATCAATATAAATTGTCTTGTTTTGTTAAAAAAGTCCAACCAAGTAAACTCTTAAACAAACTTGCCCAATATGTCAATCTTGCACTGTCTAAAAATTCTTTACATATTTTGACTTCGACTTCGGTCAAGATATCTCTCAAAAAATCAAGTGCAAAATTTGAAGCTTCTTTTTCAATTTGAATTTCTTTATACTTAAGATAAATTACAAATAAGAAAATAATAAAAGCCAAGCCCAAACAAACTAATCCAACAATCAAATAATATGTTTCAGTCAATACTCCAAAAACTTGAAGCAAACTCAACACTGCTCCGACAAAAACAAGCGGAAGGAAAAACATACTTAATATTTTTCCCGTTCTTCTTCTTCTCCATTGTTTCTGTAGTTTTTCTCCTGAAACATCTTGTTTTGCATGTCCTAGTTCATGAGAAACGATTGCCAAAGAAGCAAGACTGTTTGACTGCATTGTTTTTTGACTTAAAGCAAGAATTCCTGTAGTATAGTGGTCTTTATATTCTTGACACTCCATAATTTGCAGTCTATTTTGAAAATATTTTTTATTTATCGCTCCAACATAATCTAAAGTTGTTATTCCGTAAGTGTTTCTCAAGTTATTTGTTTTCTTTAAGTTGTCAGCATAGTTGTCAAAAGAAAAGCTTGCTATTGCCAAAGCAAAACACAACAAAAGCACAAACACCAACACGATCCCTAAAACAATATAAGTTATCATGCTTATATTATATATTATAATTTTTTTTTAATCAAATAAAGAATCATATTATAATCAAGTTATAAGCAAAACAATGCTGCCTTTATAAATCTTTGTCCCCGCTGGTGGCAATTGTTTTTTTATAATTCCACCATCTCCATCTATCTCATATTCAAGCCCCACTTTTTTAAGTTCTGCAACAGCATTTGCCAAACTTAAACCTACAACTTGAGGCATTATCACTTCTTCAACAACTATGTTTGGATCGTCTTTTGGAATGTCATAAAACTCAAAGAATTGACTGAAAAAACTTTTCCCATAAGGCGCTGCTACAATCGAACCATAATAAGCCCCAGCACTTGGTTCGTCAACCAAAATCATAAACAAGTATTTTGGATTATCTGCTGGGTATGTGCCTATAAAACTTGAGATATATTTTCCATTTGCAATCTTTCCATTTTCATCATATTTTTGTGCTGTTCCTGTTTTCCCTCCGACATTATACCCCTCAACAAAAGTGTAATCTCCCGTTTTGTTTTCTGCGTTTTGCAAAAGTTGATTTACAATCTCGCTGGTCTCTTTGGATATTATCCTTTTTTCTTCAACTTTTGGAGAATATGTTTTGTTTCCATTTATATCGTTTATTTCTTTGATAACTGTTGGAGTATGATAAACTCCACCATTTGTTATCCCTGCAACTATAGACAACAACTGCATAGGTGTCACTGCTATTGCATGTCCAAAACCCATTCTTGCCAAATCTACTGTTTTGACAGATGATTTTGACATCAATATTCCAGCACTTTCTCCTTTTATTGTTATTTCAGTTTTTTGACCAAGTCCAAATTTTTCCATATATTCATAAAATCTGTCAACACCCAGTCTCAATGCCAAATCCATAAAACAACAGTTGCAAGAGTTTGCAAACGCTTCTGCCAATGTTTGATCACCATGTCCAATAGCTTTCCAACATTTGATTTTTTGTCCATCAACAATGCGATAACTTGGGCAATAGAAATGATCGTCCAAACTGACAACCCCCGCTTCCAGTGCCGCGGCAAGTGTCAAGATTTTAAATGTCGAACCTGGCTCGTAAGTGTCAGTCACTGCTTTCATTTTTGATTGCTCAAAAAGTGCCGTAAGGTCTTCTCTTGGAGGATTATTCAAATCAAAACTTGGTTTTGATGATATAGCCAAAACTTCTCCACTTTCTGCATTCATAACAATTCCCGTCACACTTTTTGCCTTTTGCTCTTCATACGCTTGCTCTAAAATTTGTTCCAACATTATTTGAATTTTACTATCTGCTGTAAGCGTGACATTGTCCCCCGCAACTCCAGCCACATAATACCTTATACTTTCTCCAATTTCTTTCCCTTGCAAATCACTTTGAACATAAGAATAGCCGTCTTCACCTTTCAAATATTCATCCAAATATGCTTCAAGCCCTGCTTGACCAACATTGTCAACAGACGAAAAACCAAGTAGTTGAGTCAGTAAGTTTCCATAAACATAATATCTTCCAACATTTTCTGTCAAATATATTCCATCTAGATGAGCATTATAAATTTGCTCTGCCTTGTCTGCATCAACTTGCATTTTTAGCAACACTTCTGAAACATTCTTTTTTGAAACTTTTTCAAGAGTAGTTTGAAAATTTAACTCCAAAATGTTTGAAAGGACTGTTGCTGTATGCGTTGGACTTTTTACTTCTCTTCCCCTTACATAAACATCATAAGTTGTATAACTTACTGCCAAGGTGTCCCCAGTGCGATCAAAAAAAGAACCTCTAGGTGCTGTCAGTGACAAATCTCTTGTCCACTGATCAGTTGCCTTTCTTTGAAGTTCTTCTCCACTTATAATCTGCACAACAAAAAGCCTAACAGTAAGACTGCAAAAAACAAACAATAAAACTAAACAAATTGATTTTATTCTTTTCTGCAAAGAGTGCAAGGTGTAAGGTGTTTGCAAATTTTAACCTCCAAACAACCCTCCTAAGAAAGAACAAAGTCTATCAAACCAATTGCTGTATTCTCCCAAATCTCCTGCATCCAACAAATCGTCTGGATATGTTTCCACTATTTCCATACCTTTCTTGGCTGTGTCAAGTTTGTAAATATTTTGTAGATACTGAGCCAAATTAAGTTTGTATGTTTCGTCAATCTGAACAAAACTAGAACTCATGTTGTCAATCAAAATTGCATTTGAAACACACACAACAGCACTCGCTCCCAAAGCGCACGCTAATGCTATGCTTGCAACTTTCTTTTTGTTTACACTCTTGGTTTTTGTTTTCTTTTTCAATTTAACAATTTTTTTGTTCTCTTCAATCAAATCATAGTTGGGTTTTTCAATGACTTTTTGAGAGACTTGTTGAGTTTTTTCTTCTTTTGGTTGTTCTTGCTTTGATTGTTGAAATTGTTGTTGAATCAAAACCTCTTTGTCTATCTTGAATTGCTCTTCTTTTTTCTTTTCTTCCTGTCTTTTTAAATCCCCAATTGTCATGCTGTTGTCCAGAGAATTTAAATATTCAGTTGAAGGAGTTATATTGTTAGGCTCTTCTTTCAGTTTGAGTTTGATAGATACTTTTGGTTGTTCTTGTTTTTGTTCGGTAACAACTTCTTTTTTCTCTACTTCTTTCTCAACAATAAGTCTTTCCATATATTATATTTCCCTCCTTTTTTCAGTATTCTAAAAAAATTATAATCTCTCGACAATTCTCAATTTTGCACAAGTGCTTCTAGAATTTTCTTTTTGTTCTTCATCATCTGCAACAATTGGTTTTCTGTTTACAAGCTTTATTTTTGCTTTGTGTCCACAAATGCAAATTGGTGTTTTTGGTGGACAAATACAATCTGTGCTTTCCAATTTAAAAACATTTTTGACAATTCTATCTTCAAGACTGTGAAAAGTCAAAACGCAACCTCTTCCACCACTTGAAAGCATTGAAATAAGTTTTTCTAACAATTTATCAAGTCCATCCAACTCTCTGTTGATGTAAATTCTCAATGCTTGAAAAACTTTTTTAGAAGCTCCTCCTCTTGAATACACAACCTTTTTTGGCATACTTTTTTCTATTATATCCCTAAGTTGAAAAGTTGTTTCAATAGGTTGTTTTTCTCTTTCTTTGATTATGTTTTTTGCAATACTGCTTGCAAACTCTTCTTCTCCATATTCTTTCATTATTTTGACCAAGTCTTCATAAGAAAAACTGTTTACAATTTCCTTTGCTGTCAAAACATTTTCTTCTTTGTCCATTCTCATATCCAAAGGACCATCGTTTACAAAACTAAAACCTCTTTCTCCTTCGTCTATTTGATAAGAACTCACTCCCAAGTCAATCATAAACCCATCAATTTCAGAAATACCAAATTTCTCTCTTAAAATATCAGGCGCTTCTTTATAATTTGCCTTTATAAGAGTGACTTTATCTTTAAACTTTTCCAGTGTTTTAGAACTTTTTTCAATTGCATCTTTGTCTCTATCAAAAGCATACAAATGTCCAGTTGTCAATTTTTTTGCAACTTCAAAAGAATGACCACCTCCACCAACAGTGCAATCAACATAAATTCCATTAGGTTTAATATTCAGTCCATCAACAACTTGATGAAGCATAACTGGTATGTGTTTAAATTCCATTTTCACCTTCTTTTATGATTTTATCACAATTCTTACATTTTTAACAACAAAAAAGGTGGACTTATCCACCTTTCTTGTTTTTGATTTTATTTAGTTTAATCCAAGCAAAGATTTAAGTGCTGTTCCAACAAGATTTCCTTCACCATAAGTTTTGTCAATTCCTGCCAAAATAGCATCTTTATATTGCATTTGATCTTCTGTCAAGAGGTTTCCTCTGTCAGGATTTCCTGTCAATATTTTCTCAACATTGTTCAAGAGTTTTGCTTGTTCTTCTTCTGTGGTTGCAGATGCATCTATTGCAGATTTGATTGACTGAATAAATTCTTCTGCATTTTCAAGTGTCAATTCTTTTCCTGTTATTGTTTCACTTAATGTTGTAGCAAAATCAATTACTCCATCAAGTTCTTCAAATGTTGCTTCATAGCTTTCATATGTGTAATATCCATTTGCATCAGATACTTCCAAATATGCTTTTACATCTTTAAAGAAATCATTTACAGGTTCTGCATCATAACTTAAATTTCCTGTTAAGTTTTCCCCTGTCATATACCAAATCAAGTTTGCAAACACTTCGTTGAACACTCCGTCTTTTGCTCCGTCATTATAAGCATTGACTTTCAATTGATCAAGAATGCTTCCAAGTTGTTTAAGTGTAAGTTCGTTGTCACTTGTCACTATGCCAAGCAAATTTGAAATTATTTCAATAACTTCATCTTTTTCTGCTTTAAGATTTGTAAGGTTGTTTACAGTGTTTGGTTTAACTCCTGTAATACCATTTATTGACTCATCAATCATTTCAAAAATTTGATTTGTCAAACCTTCAAATGCAAGAGCACTAAACACAGGATTTAATGTCGCAGAAATTGCACCATCTTCTATCATAGCATTCAAAACATCTGTCATCTCTACATTTCCAGAAAGAAGAGCGTCAAGATATGTTTCATTTTCTGCCCCTACAGAGCCTTTGTTGAGAGATACCAAAACTTCTCCAATATACCCAAGTTCTTCGTCCCAAACCATAATTCCGTTTTTTGGAGCTGTTGCAGCTTCTTCTTTTACTTTTGTAAGATTGATCATTCCGTTTGTGTTTTCTTCACTTCCAAGTTGGTCAACAATTTGATTGAACATTTCATTCAAATCTAAAACGTTAAGTTGATAAATAGGAAGAAGCATATCAGAAAGAAGATCTTTGTTTGTTTCAAGTCCACTTAAAACTCCGTCAAGCAAAACATCAAAATCCATGTTTTCACCAATGTTTGTGATATTCAATTTTTGCAATTCAAGAATTGGAGCTTTTACAAAGTTTAAGAGTTTTGTGTAAGTGTCAAGTTTTGTTGTTGTTTCATCTTCTGGAGTCAAATATACTTCATCTCCAAGCAAGTTGAAATTGTTTAATGTCAAGATGTTGTCAAGCACATAAACATCGTTTGGTCTTGTTTCACCATCTGCTGGAAGAACTAAAATTTCAAGATTTCTTACGCTGTCAAGAGTGTTTCCAAGTTGTGTCAAAACGCCATCCAAATCATCTATTTTTGTGAGGTATTCAATTGGATTTTCTGCTTTCATCATAGCAGAAATGTTAACTTTTTCATTTATTGAAATAAAGTCATCAACTGCTTGCAAAACTTCATCAATCATTTGTTCTTTGTCAGCTATATTTGTGTTGAGTGCAATTTCAAGACCTTGATCGTTTTGCATACTCTCGGCAATTTTGTCAGAAGCAATTTTGCCAATTGTGTCAAATGTGTCAGATACAATATTAAGTTTCAAAACATTTTGTGCAATATCTTTTATTGTCAAACTGTTTCTATCAACAAGATTTAAAACATCAACAAGCATATCATCGCTGTTTTGAATGCTTTCAAATTGATTTATCAAATCGCTTTTGAACACTTTGTCAGCTACATCTACAAGACTTAAAATATCATGCTTCAAATATTCATAAGTGTCAAATCCTTCTGCTGAAAAACGAACATTCAAATCTTCTATTATATCCAAAACATATTGTGGTAAATCTTGAAGATTTAACTGATCCTTCAATGTGTCAAATTTAACAACAATTTCGTTTACAGTGTCAGAAATAACAGTTTTGAAAAGTCCGTTGTTTAAAAATGTTTCAAGTTTTGTTTTTAAGTCTGTTAAATCAATAGAAGTATAATTTTTGTCAATAGCACTGTTGTAAACAACAACAAAATCATCATAAACATCTGTTGCAGACAAAATTTCTTTTCTAAATTCTATCTTTTCTCCGTCCATTTCAAAATTTGAGAGTCCGTCAAAAAGTGCATTGTCAAGTCCGCCTGCTCCTGCAATTTTTCCAACAACACTATCATTGTAAGCAAAAATTGCTTCTGAAACTTCTGCTGGAACCATATCTTTCAATGTTTCTGCAACACTTTTCATTTTTTGAGATTGTGTGTCAGTTGTGCCATCTGCTGTCTCTTCATTTGCATTCAAGACAAGAGTTTGTGTTTCTGCTGGTGGCAACTGTGCAATTTCTTGATATGTTTTTGTAAGTGATGTCAAAGGTGCAAAAAGTACAAACAAAAACAAAAATCCTTCAACAAGTCCAATCACTCCACCATAAGCACGATATGGTTTTGCTTTTTTGAAGTCTTCTTTTTTCTTCCCAAAAGAGAGTCTTGCAATGATAAGATAAATTATGTCAAAAACAAAGAAGACAACCAAAGCCAACAAAATAAACATTATTGGTGAAACGATAGCATTTGGCAATTTGTTTAAAAACTCAGTTGCGGATTCAAGTTGAGAGATGTCAAAACTTGACTGCACACTTGAAATAATAAATTCACTCAAAGTATATTCTTGACCTTCAATAGGAATTTTTATTCCAAGAATTGCTGTTGTGACTGGTTTTGTGATGAAAAATGCGATCACAAAACTTATCACCAAAAACAACAAGTGCAATGAAGATCTTTTCAATCCTCTAACAAGCCCTGATACAAGCCCTATTATAAGGAACAAAGCTAAAATACCTATGGACACCCACATAATTATATCAGCCATTTTTAGACTCCTTTTAAATATGTTTTATTTTTTTGATTATATAATATTTTTCTCTTTTTATCAACATTTATTAGTTTTCAAAATACCAAGTTTTTCATATTTTAAGTCGTTTTTGAGATTTTTCCATCGACAATTGTATACAACTTACCTTCAATTTTTCTTTCGTCTGTGCAAGTGATGAAAGTTTGTGTTCTGTCAACAAACTTTAGCAACCTTTTTTGTCTGTCTATGTCAAGTTCGCTAAACACATCATCAAGAAGCAAAATTGGATATTCTCCATTTATGTTAAACATATTTTCAAGCTCGGCAAGTTTGAGCGAAAGTGCAACAGTCCTTTGTTGTCCTTGAGAACCAAAATTTTTGACTTCTACATCGTTTAGATAAATGTCAATGTCATCTCTGTGTACTCCAATGCTTGTGTAACCAAGTTTGTAATCTTTTTCAAGATTTTTTTTCAACAACTTATCCATTGAAGTTTCAAATTTTTCGTCCAAATTCACTCCGCAACCACATTTATATTTCAATGTCAAATTTTCTTTTCCACCACTTATATAAGAATGTGCTTTTTGTGAATATGGCATAATTTGTTCGATAAATTTGTTTCTTTCAAAAGCAATAAATTTTGCAGAAGTTATAAGAGCCCTATCCCAAATGTCGATAGTCTCTTTGACAGTTTCAATTGATTGACTATTTTTCAAAAGTTTGTTTCTGTTTGCCAAAATTTTTTCATATCTGGACAGTTGATAAAAATATCTTTTGTTGTTTTGAGATATATCAATGTCCATAAATTTTCTTCTTTCGTCTGGACTTTCTCTGACAAGTTTCAATTCTTGCGGAGAGAAAAACACAACATTTATTTCTCCAATAAGTTCTCCAATCTTGCGAATAGGAGTTTTGTTTATTTTTATGCTCTTTTTTTGACTTTTAAAAAGATTTATATCAATTTCTACATCTCTATATTTTTTGTTTGCAACAAGTTTGATAGAAGAATTTTCTTCTCCCCACTTTATCAAATCTTTATCCTTGCAAGATTTAAAACTTTTGCCTATACAACAATAAAAAATGCTTTCAAGCAAATTGGTCTTTCCTTGAGCATTTTTCCCTATAAAAACATTGACCTTGTCATCAAACTTTACACTAAGGTCAGAGTAATTTCTAAAATTTCTAATTGCAAGTGATTCTATCTTCATCAGATGTATTTTAGCACAAAATTTTTATATTTCAAACTTGCTTGACAATTTATTTTTTGCAACTTATAATTTTTGTATAAAAATCGCATCTTTGCCGACTATTTTAATGTAAGATTTTTATAATTTTTTTTGGAGAATATTATGCAAGAGATAAGTGTCATTTGGCAACAAGTATTAGAAAAATTGGAACTTCGTATTTCATCAGTTTCATTCATGCTTTGGATAAAAACAATAAAACCTATTGAAATAGATGACAAAGATAATTTTATAATCGCAGCACAATCAGTTTCTGCAAAAAATCAAATTTTGAGAAATTTTATTGACAAAATCAATGATTGCTGTTTTGAAGTGGTTGGAAAACCATTAAAACTTGTCGTTTTGGATCCTAATGAAGAAATTGAATATCTCAAAAACAACAGAGTTGAAGAGAAAAATGTTTCAAATAAGGAAGAAAAAAATCCTTTTGTTGAAAAATTTACTTTCGACAACTTTGTCGTTGGAAAAAGCAATCAGTTTGTTTATGCTGCAGCAAGAACCGTTGCAGAACACCCTGGAAAAAGATACAATCCTCTTTTCATTTATGGTAGTTCCGGACTAGGCAAAACTCACCTTTTGCACGCTATTGGAAATTATATAAGAGAATATCAACCAGAATTGAACATCAAATATGTCACTTGTGAACAATTTACAAATGACTATATTTCTTCGTTGTATTCTCCTACAAAAAACAAAGCTATAATGGAATTTAGAGAAAAATATAGAAATCTTGATGTTTTGATGGTCGATGATATTCAATTTATCTCAAACAAAAAAGAAACTCAAGAAGAGTTTTTCCACACATTCAACGAAATGACTTTAAGTAACAAGCAAGTTATCATCTGTTCTGACCGTCCACCAAAGGAAATTGCAACTTTGGAAGACAGATTGAGAACAAGATTTGCAAGTGGACTTATTCACGACATTCAAAAACCTGATATTGAAACAAGAATTGCTATTCTTCACAAAAAGAGTCAACTTGAAAAATATTACGCAGAAGATGATGTAATAAACTATATCGCCGAACATATAGACACAAACATAAGAGAACTTGAAGGAAAACTCTCTGAAGTTTACTTCCTTGCAACACTTTCTGGAAAGAAGGTTGCCACAATGGAAGAAGTCAAAGATATTTTCTCAAATCAAAAAGAAGAACTCAAAAATGATCTTACTCCAGACAAGATTATTTCTGTAGTTTGCGACTATTTCAACATCTCTTATCAAGACATAATTGGCAAGAAAAAGAGCAAAGATATTGTAGAACCAAGAATGATTGCAATCTACCTTATCAGCGAACTTTTAAACCTTCCACTTGTCAACATAGGCAAAATTTTTGGTGGAAGAGACCACACAACTATTATGCATTCAAGAGACAAAATTACTCAAGATTTGAAAGTCAACAAGAAAACTCAAACTCTTGTAAATGAAATAAAAAATTCTTTAACTTTATAATTTTGAAAAGTTGTCAACATTAAAAAATTATTGTGTATAACTTTTCTCACTTATACACAAACTTATCCACAATCAAAAATGATCAGGAAATCGTCTATATTGTGTTGTTGACAAAGAGTTGAAACCTATATGTTGGTTAATTCATAAATTCACTCAAAGTTATGCACATTTCCACACTGACTTATTAAGAGTGATATTACTCAAATAAAAAATTATTAAATATTTTATAGTGCGTGCGCATGGGCGAAAAAAATAAAAAATAAATAATTAAAAATTAAATAATTTTTGACTTTTTTAAGCGACTGTGATATAATACTAACAGATGATAAAAATCAATGTTTTTTGTTGATTTTCAAAAAAAATAAAGGAGAAAAAAATGTTAGTATCTTGTCACGGAATTGAACTTTCAGATGCTTTCTTGAGTGTAAGTAAAGCTATATCAAACAAAATCACAAATCCTATTTTGGAAGGGATCAAAATTGTTGCAGAAGATGACACATTGACATTGAGTGCAACTGATACAGAACTTTCAATTGAGAAAAAAATCAAGGCCAACATCAAAACAGAAGGTGAAGCTGTTGTGCCAGGAAAGTTTATCACTGAGTTTATCAAAAAACTTACAAATGAAATGATTGAACTCGAACTCAACGAAAAGAACCAAATGATCATCAAATACGATGACAGCCAAAGTATTATTCAATGTTATAATGTTTTGGAATATCCAAGTTTCAAAAAACTTGAAAGTATGCAATATTTTGGAATTGCAAAGAAAGATTTGAAAACAATCATCAACAAAACAATTTTCTCTGTTGCTGTAGATGATTCTAGACCAATTTTGAAAGGTGTGCTTTTTGATATTGACAAAAATGTTTTGAATGCTATCGCCCTTGATGGTTATAGACTTGCAAAAGTTAAAAAGAACATCGTTTCAAATTTGACAATGAGCATAGTTATCCCTGCAAAGAGCTTGGCTGAAATTTCAAGAATTCTTGATGACAGCGATGATATGATCAATGTTTATGTTGACAAGAGCACATTGATGGTTGACTTTGGAGACACAAAACTCACAACAAGACTTTTGGAAGGTGATTTTGTAAACTACAAACAAATCATTGCTGCAAACTACGAAACTGTTTGCGTAATCAACAAAGAACAATTTGAAGATGCACTTGAAAGAGCTTCTCTTCTTTCAAAAGTTGGACAAGGAAATTGCGTTAAGTTTGAAATCAAAGAAAAGAATCTTTGCATAACATCAAATTCAGAACTTGGAAATGTAAAAGAAAATGTGCCTGTAAGCATGACAGGAAAAGAACTTTTGATCGCTTTCAATGCTAGATACTTCATTGAAAACTTGAAAGCAAACAATGATGAGTTTGTAAAGATCTGTTTCAATTCTCCTGCAAATCCTTGCGTAATTGTCCCAGTTGAAGGAGACGAATTCTTGTATTTGATTTTGCCAGTAAGAATGATTGGTTAATTGAAAAATTAAATAAAAAAATATAAAAATTGCTTGATTTATTCAAGCATTTTTTTATTGTTAAATATGTGAAAATAAAAAGATGACAAAATTTGAGATAAAAATGCGTTTTTTTATATGACAAATTTATTGAAATAAAAACAAAGTTTGTTTGAAAATGCTTTCATTTGCGGTTGACAAAAAGGATTTTATTTTATATAATAAGGCGTAAACCTTTTTGCAATAGGATTAAAAACGAAAATTAAGGAGAAAAAATTATGAAAAGAACATACCAACCTAAGAAAACAAAAAGACAAAAAGTTCATGGATTCCGTGAAAGAATGAGAACTAAAGGCGGAAGAAATGTTTTGAAGAGAAGAAGAAACAGAGGAAGAAAAGTAATTTCTGCTTAGTATGAAAATGGATCATAGACTTAAAAAAAACAGTCAGTTCAGTTATATATACAAAAAAGGCGAGAGAGTTCACTCAGAACATTTTGTTTTGTTTGTAGTGCCTAGCAAGTTTGAAAATTATAGAATCGGATTTTCTATAAACAAAAAACTTGGAAAAGCCAACAAAAGAAATTTGCTTAAAAGAAGGATGAGAGAAATCACTAGGATTTTTATTCAAATTCCTTCTTTTTGTAACTGTGTTGTTTTGGCAAAAGAAAATGCAGTTTCTTTGTCTTTTGAAGAATTGAAAAAAGAATTGATAAAGTTGTTTGAAAAGTATGAAAGCAAAAAACATTCTTAAAAAAATTTTTTTATTTCCAGTCTATATATACAAATATCTTATTTCACCAATTCTGCCACATAGTTGCATTTTTACACCTACCTGCTCAAACTATATGATAAAAGCTGTGGAAGAGTTTGGTGTTTTTAAAGGTTTTTGGATTGGAACAAAAAGAATTTTCAGATGTGTTCCTTGGCAAAAGAAAAGAGGGTATGACCCTGTTCCTATAAATATAAAAGGAGACCATATATGGATTTTATAAGCACAGCGCTTGTCACTATATCCCAACCTACCGGTTTTTGGGAAACAATATTGAATGCCTTTAAGAGTGCTACTGGCACATATATAATGGCTGTTATTTTACTTGCGCTTATAGTAAGAATTTTGTTTGCTCTTGTTGATGTTATAAACAAGAAAGTAAACATGAAAAACATGAATCTCAATGCCAAGATGAGACCAGAACTTGAAGCTATTCAAAAGAAGTATGGACACGATCAAAGATTAGTTCAGCAAAAGACCAACGAAATTTATAAAAAATATCAATTTTCTATGATGAGCAGTTGCTTGCCAATGCTCATAACAATGATTCTTCAATTTACAGTTTTCTTGACTTTGTGGAATTCTTTGCAATCTGTTTCAAATTATAACATTGTAAATCAATATGAAAATATGAAAAGTCTTTATGCAAATGTTATAGTTTTAAACGAAGATGAAGGATTGAAGTCAACACTCAATGATCTTGCAGGACAAGAATATCAGTTGAGTGCAAATGTAGATTTTGAAAACAACACTCTTGAAATTGTGATTACTAGACCGGATGAAGCTCCAGATGTTAGATCATTTCAGTATCAAAACACTTGGACAAATCAAGATATATATGAATTGTTGAAAACATATATAAATGTTCCACAAGAAGAGCCTACAGAAGAACCTTCAACAGAGACACCATCTGAAACAACAAGTTTGGCAGAAGGAGAAGAAGGCGGAGAAATTCAACCAACAGAGCCAGTTATTGAATATGTTGACACAGGATTTAATGATGTTTTCAAAACTTTAGCAGAAGAAACTGTTGAAAAATATTATGTTGACACACAAGAAGGATTTTTGTGGATTAAAAACATTTATAAAGCAGAATCTCCAACAAGTCCACTCTTTACAAAAAGTGAAATAACAAATTATTTGTCTAAATATTACACCGAAGAAGAAAAAGTTGAAGAAGAAGCAAATGACTATGAAGGACAAATCTTTGATTATGTTGTTGCCGGAATTGATACAAAAGAATTGGGACTTAATGGTTATTACATTTTGACAATTATTGCTATTGTGACATCTTTCCTTTCTATTTGGCTTTCAAACAAATTGATGAAAAAGAAAGATCAACCTGCAACCCAAAACGGACAAGCTGGTGGAAAAATGATGTATTTCATTATGCCAATAATCATAGGTATCTTTACATTTATGTACACAAGTTTGTTTGCAATTTATTTGATTGTTGGACAAGTTGTTATGATTGCTCTTACACCACTTACAACTTTGATTGTAAGAAAATGGCTTGAAGCAGAAAGCAAGAAGAAAAAAGAAAAAGATGTAATCGAAGTTGATTACAGAAGAAAAGATAAATAAAAGAAGACGGGTGACCGTCTTTTTTTAAAGGTTTGTTGTCAAAGCATTCCAGGTGTTTTTCCCTACAATGCCATCAACAGACAAATTGTTTTCTTGTTGAAATTGTTTTACAGCATTTTCAGTTCTGCTCCCAAAGATCCCATCAATTGTGCCAACTGGGATAAGATAACTTTCTAATAGTTGTTGTAAAAATTTTACATAAGAGCCAGAATATCCGCGTTTAAGAAGTGGATAATCAGGAAGATTTAGAAGAGTTTTCCAAGTGTTTTGTCCGACCAATCCATCAACAGATAAACCATTTTTCTGTTGAAAATCTCGAACGGCTTTTTCTGTGTTAGCACCAAAAATTCCATCAACAGAAAGGTTGTATCCAAATTGATTTAATATGAATTGCAACAAGAAAACAAAGTTGTTGCTGCTACTTCGTCTCAAAAGTGGATAGTTTGAAAGATTGTCTCTTGGAAGATAACTTACTCCCAAATAATTGCATACGCCGTGGCAAGCTTCCTCCCCTACTTCAGTTTGAAAGAGTGGATTGATCATAAGTTGTGCTTCTCGCAAATTTGTCATAAAGCCCGCTTCAATCAAAGAAGAAACACAATTTACATTTGATAAAACTCCAACATCCAAAGTTTTTACACCTCTGCCGTTTTGTGAAGTGCCTTGCACAAGTTCGGCATACAAATCTTCTGCAAGGCGTTTGCTTTCTGATGATTTTGGATTTGATGGAGAATAAAAGACTTCCAAACCGGATGCAGAATTAAAAGTTGTGCCAAAAGCATTATAAGCAAAAGTGACAAGCAGTGTCAGATTTTGTCTGTTTATTCTGGTCACTCTTGTGCTTATTGAAATATCGTTTAGTTCTGGCTTTACATCATAAACAGAAAAGCCTTGTCTTAAACAAGCTTCAATAAATTTGTTTTTTGCTGCTCTGTTAAATTCGTTTTCATATATTTGTCTATTCAATCCAGGGACAACAGGAGTTCTTTTTCCTGCTGTTGGTGGATTTACGCCGTGTTCGTCATTTGCACCTATGTAATAATTGTCATTTGCCATAATTTCTCCTTTCAATTCTATTTATATGAAAAACAACAACAAAAGGTTTCTGGTTGATATTTTATGTCAATTATGGTAGAATGAAATTGGAGAGATAGTATGGAAATTATTGATGGAAAAATGTTGGCTAAAAGCATAAAAGAAAAGGTAAGAGAAGAAGTTTCTTCCAAATTTCTTGATAAAGGTAAACAGCCACCTTGTTTGGTTTGCATAATTGTAGGCGATGACAAAGCAAGCAAAGTTTATGTAAACTCAAAGAAAAAAGCTTGTGAAGAATGTGGAATAAAATCTTTGATTTATCAATTTCCAGAAGATACAACAAAAAAATTTCTTGTAGAATTTTTAGAGAAATTGAACAAAGACAAAGATGTGTCAGGTGTTTTGGTTCAATTACCACTACCTAAACATCTTGACAAAGACAGAGATGAAATCATAAATACAATTGTTCCTGAAAAAGATGTTGATTGTCTTACTTATGAAAATTTAGGGAAACTTTATTCTGGAGATCAAACTATTGCACCTTGCACTTCAACAGGAATTATGAAGATTTTTGAAAGCAAAAACTATGATTTAGATGGCAAAGATGTTGTGGTTATTGGTAGAAGTTTGCTTGTTGGGAAAAGTGTTGCAACATTGATTCAAAGCAAAAATGCAACTGTTACAAATTGTCATAGTCATACAAGAAACTTGAAAGAAAAATGCAAAAATGCAGATGTCTTGGTTGTTGCTGTTGGAAAACCAAAGATGATAACCAGTGATTATGTAAAAGACGGGGCTTTTGTTGTTGATGTAGGTATAAACAGAACAGAAAGTGGACTTGTTGGAGATGTCGATTTTGAAAATGTAAGAGACAAATGCTCTTATATAACCCCTGTCCCTGGTGGAGTTGGACCATTGACTGTGGCTTGTTTAATGGAAAACACATTGATTTTGCACGAGAAAGAACATTGCAAAAATATAGAAGACAAAAAAGAACATAATTGATTAAAGAAATATTAGATAAAAATAAAAGATAGCGAGTTGAATTCACTATCTTTTTTGTTTATATAATAAGAAATGTTTATTCTAGTACAAATGTCATTTTTACTGGGTTGTGATCAGAATACATAAAGTCTGTATCTATGTTGTTAACCAAAGAAACTTTAACATTGTCAGAAACAATAAATCCATCAATTACAACAGAGTAATTTACACCTTTTTCATAAGGTCTGTCTGTTGAACGGCAAGTTGGAGCATTTGTGCTGGTTGCAAAAGAGAAACCTTCTGGAATGTCTTCTTCTTTTATTTGAGCAACCCATTCTGGAACTTTTTCTTGTGTTTCAAAAAGATTTAAACTGTTTGCTATGTCGTGATTCCAATCGCCACCTGCAATAACATAATTTCCTTTTGAATATTCTTCTTCCAAAACTGCTTTAAGCATTTCTAGTTGCAAAGCTCTGATTTTTCCGCCTTCATCGTAAGCACTCATATGCAAATTTATCAAAACCAACTCTTTGTCTGAACCATCTATTTTTAATCTGTTTACTTGGAAGCATCTGTCCAAATCGAAGAATTTGTTGAAGAAGCCATTGTCAACAGGAAAAGATCTTCTTACGCTTTCAGATACTTGATATTTTGAAAAAGTGGCAATTCCGGCATTGACAGCTCCATGAGGATTTGTCAAAGGATAAAACAAATAACCACTATGAAAATTTGAAGCAAAAATAGAAGCATAATCTGTGAAAGAATCTTGAAGCATTTCATATTGATTTACAAAAAAACTTCTGTCTGCTTTTGTGTCAACTTCTTGAAAAAATGCAAAGTCTGTGTTTTGTTGTAAAATTGTTTGAATTGCACCATTGGTATTGTCCAAAACTGTTTGTTTGTCTTTTGCACGACTTCCACTTCCACTTGTTTTTGTTCCGTCAAGCATTTCTCCTGTATCCATAAAGAAATCAAAATCTTGAGAATATGCACCAAATCCGATGTTGAAAGTTGTGATTGAATATTCTTCATTTAAAGAAATTTGCTGAACTTGGTTGTTTTCTATTTCTAAAACTTGATTGTCTTCAATTCTGTAATATGTACAACTTAGGTATATAACATAACCAGCAAGCACAAGCAAGATTAGACCAATAATTGACAGCAAAGTAAAACAAATTATTTTTAATGTTTTCTTTAATGTTGGATTCATAACCATTCCCCTTGATATAAAAAGTATAACACATCAAAAAATCAATTCAAAATGTAATTATAGAAAATAATGTGTTTTGTTTTGTTATATATTTAATATGTATTATAATCATATCAAGAAGGAAAGGAGGAAAGATTATGAAATTAACAGCCGAAGAAAAGGCTATACTGGAAGGGAAAGAAGGCAAAACCAAAGCAAAAATTATGCAAACTTTGGTTGAGTTTGGTGATTTGTTTGGTGCAGAAGAGTTTGTCCCAGTGACAACACAAGGACATCTTGTCACTTCTTTTGGTATTGGACTCTTGAAGCCTGTGTATCGCATTATGGATGAAATTATTGATGCGGGTTTGAAAACAGAATATCCATTTACTGTTGACCCTAGACCAATAGATTACAAAAATGTAAAATGTGGACTTTTAAACAAATTGATTTTCAGCAAAATAATGTATTCTCAACAAAAACATTATGAAGAGCAACTCTCAAAAATTGGATTGAAAAACAAAGATGCTTTCACTTGCACTTGCTATTTGAAAGAAGTTGGAAACACTCCAAAATATGGAGATGTTTTATCTTGGGCAGAAAGCAGTGCAGTTGTGTTTGCAAACTCTGTCCTTGGTGCAAGATGCAACCGTAACAGTGGGATGCTTGATATCTTTGGAGCAATTTTAGGCAAAGTCCCTAAATTTGGACTACTTACTGATGAAGGCAGAAAAGCAAATTGGATAATTGAAGTCAAAACAACAAAACTTCCTGAGGCACAAATTCTTGGAAGCGCAATTGGTATGAAAGTTATGGAAGATGTACCTTATGTTGTTGGGCTCGACAAGTTTTTGGGAACAGAATTGACCGACGATGTTGTTTCTTACTTAAAAGACTTTGGTGCAGCAACAGCATCAAACGGAGCTGTTGGACTTTATCACATTGAAAAGCTTACCCCTGAAGCAAAGAAGTATGGAAAGAAACTTATAAATGAAAATGCAAAGAAGTATGTGATTGATGATGCAGAACTTGAAAGAGTTTATAAGAGTTATCCTATTATGTGGAAAAATCCATCTGCTAAACCTTCATTATGCTTTATTGGTTGCCCTCATTTGACTTATGAACAACTTATAAATTGGACACACAAAATAGAAGAAAATTTGAAATTGAGCGGAAGAAAAAAAGTTAAAGTCAGAACAATAATGACTTCTGCTCCTGCTGTTGTAAAGAAATTTGAGACAACAGAAGAATATAAAAAACTTAAATCTTTTGGAATCAAATTGTCATCTATTTGTCCATTGATGTATACAAACAATCCTATTGCTGGTGGAAAACCAATAATCACAAACAGCAACAAATTGAGAACTTATTCAAAGTCGAGATATTATAAAGATGACGATATTGTCAAAATTATTTGTGGGGTGAACTAATATGGCAAAGAAAGTTTTTAAAGGTAGAGTAATTTGCAAAGGAACTTATGAAGGAGAAGCTGTTGTTTCTCATCAAGGATTAAATACTTTGGCAACATTTCAAAAATCAGCGTTGAAGAACGCAAAGAAAGTTATTGGCTCAGACCAAAACAATCCAGATGTTTATGGAAAAAATTTGACAGGGATTGCATTGATATTGCCTCAAACAATTGGTTCCACAACTGGTGGACTTGTAATTCAAACAATTTGTCAAATGGGAATAAATCCAGCCGCACTGCTTTTTAGCGAAGAGATAGATTCTTTGGCGGCAAGTGGAGTGATACTGGCAAAAAATTGGGAAAACTCAAAAATCATTGCCATTGACAAACTGGGAAAAGAAATCTTGTCAGAAATAAAAACTGGAGATAAGATTTCAATCTCTGAAGACGGAACTGTTAGACTTGTAAAATAAAAGTGAAAACAATTTTTCACTTTTTTTTATTTGATATTGAAAAGGAAAAATGGTTGTGTTATTATATAGGAATGAAAAAATTGATGAGAAATATTTTAGAACAAACATTAACTTTTTATAAAGTATCTAGCCAAGCTATAAAAACAAAAAAAGGGCTTCGACTTGATGACAAATTTTATGATTTGCTTTCAAAAAAAATAGGCAAATATGAGACAGGAAAATTTATTAAACTAAAAGAAACAAAAGGATATTGTTATTTTTTTGCGCTCATTCTTGCAAGAGCTATGCCCGGATGTAAATTGCAAATTGGGACCTTGCATAGACTGGATAGAAATGTAAGAGATTGTTATTATGAAGAGTTTGAACATTCTTGGGTGGAAAAAGGGAATTTTGTTTATGACACAACCACTAAAATGATTTTTGATAAAGAATTTTATTATAAAAATTACTACGCAGAAGTTTTGAAGACCATAGACTTTGAAGAATTGAAAGACACAGAAACATTTTGCAGTTTGGGAATAAACGCAATAAAAAACAGACCTGAACTTACGGACAGTCTGTTTTTATGTGAAGAAATGAAAGAAGTTTCAAAAGACAAATTTAACAAAAAAATGGAAGGTGTTTATGATTCTTCAAGCAAGAAAATTATTCTTGAAAAGTTTGAAAATTTTTGCAACAGAAGATAAAAAATCATACTATTTTTCGACACATTACATATTTGGAAAACATATAAAATATTTCGACAAAATTTATAAATAATAGTAAAAATTAAATTGTAAAATTTTGAAATTTTTATTTACTAACGCTTTAAAGTGTGTTATACTTACACAGTGTTTCTTCAAAAAAACTTATAGATTCCTTTGAATGAAGAGCATAGAAATTTAACTGGTCTGATATTACAATTACAGCTTTTCGTTTAAGCAAAATTTTTTTATTATTAGTAAAAATTTTACATTGAGTGTAAAAGTTTTTTGTTGCTATGTGAGATTGGTTTTAAAAGGAGGAAATATCTGTGGACGATAAAGAGTTGTTGAATATGAGAAGAATTATCAAACTCACATTGATTCGCATTGGTATCAGATGTGATTTGATTGGCTTTAGTTATTTATGTTTAGCAATTGAGATGGTTGTTCAAAACCCTAAACTAATTCACAATTTGTGCAAAGGACTCTATATTGAAGTTGGCAAGAAGTTTAATGCAAACAAAGAGAATTGCGTTGAAAGAAGTATTAGACACGCCATTGAAAACACCTACATAAACAAAAGTTTCGCTGAATTAAACAAAATGTTTAAAACTCAACTTTATACAATTGATGACAAACCAACAGCAGGAGAACTTATTCGTTTAGTAGCAGAATATTATAACTTGGGTTTATACAAAGATAGTTTGGTCGTATCTTAGCTTAAGAACATTTATGTAAATGTTCTTTTTTTTATAATTGTCTTGTAGCATTTATATCAAAAGCGGTATGATTTGGTCTTTTTACAAATCTTCTTAAAGCATTCATTGATTCTTGAGAAAGATGCATAGGCTCAAATCTTTTTCTTGTAAGTTGAATATGAACAAAACTCAACAAAGATTTTATTTTTACAGGACGCAACTTGAGATTGTTTTTGATCATTGGTGTAAGATAATCATTTAAAGGTTTTCTGTTTTTTTGTCTTTTATAGTCCGCTTCCAAATAAAATTGCATATTTTTGTCTACAACTTTAAGACCACCAATTTTCATTTGTTTAAGTTTTTCTCTGTCTGCTTTTCCATTTCTAAAAGGTAAAACATTTTTTCCATCAGTATAAGTGCTTAAACAATCCAATGTTGAAGTTTTGCAACCCTTCACTTTTCCATAACTTTCTACATAAGAAAGAAGTTGTTTTCCAATGCCTAAAGATTGATATTTGTCCAAAACCTTGATATAGTCAATATGAATATTATGAGAACGCTTGTAAACGCTTATATTTGCAAAACCTATTAATTCAGTCTTAAACAAATAAAAAGGTTTTCCATTTTGTTTAAATTCATCTAAATAAAAAGTGACAGCAGTAACGACAGTCTTACTGTTGTAAATAAGGAAAATTTCTCCCTTTGAAGTTTCTGCCCAACCATAACATTCTCTTTTAAATCCAGGCATACTGTTTATATAATCAGCTATTTTTAAAATCAATGTTGGAGTAATTTCTTCTCCGCCAACCATTTTTCTCATAATTTATCTCCTAACATATCTAGTATAGCAGAAATTAAGAAAAATGCAAGATGAAAAAAACATCTCAATCAAGAGATGTTTTTGTTTTTTTATTGAATTATAATTTCCCAGCAACGTCCCAAGCACGCCAAATAACAGTTCTAAGGTTTCCAACTTTAAGAGCGTCACCTACAATATGAACATGTTTGCTTTCTTTTGTGAGTGGTGCAGGATTGTAGCCAATAGCAGTGATAACTGTGTCAGCTTTGACTTCATGTTTGTTTCCGTCTTTATCCAAAACAACAACGCTGTCTGGATTGATTGTTTCAACTTTGCTTTCAAGGTAAACAGGGACTTTTTTGTAGTTGAAATAATCTCTAAGGTAAGAAGAGTTTGCAAGGCAAAGACCACTTACAGCCATAAGGTCATTTTTAGCTTCAACAATGACTGGCTTTTTGCCTTGAAGGAACAAATCATAAGCAATTTCACATCCAGTCAAACCGCCTCCGATGATAACAACATTTTCACCAGCTTTTGAATTGTCGTTGAGATAATCAATCGCATCAATACATCTTTCGCTTCCTGGCAATCTCAATTTTCTTGCTTTTGCACCTGTTGCGATGACAATTTCATCAGCATCAAGTTTTGAAAGGTCAGTGATTTCTGTGTTGTATTTTATGTCAATGTTCATTTTCTCCATTTGACGACGATACCATTCAATCAATTGTTTGTCTTTTTCTTTAAAAGAAGGAGCTGCAGCAGGAATGAACACACCACCAAGTTTGTCAGTCTTTTCATAAATAGTGACTTTATGTCCTCTGATTGTGGCAACTCTTGCAACTTCCATTCCGCCAATTCCGCCACCAATAATGGCAATCTTCTTTGATTTTTTAGCAGGTTTCAAGTCGTACTTTCCACCGTCCATAGTCATAGGATTCAAAGCACATCTTGCCATGTGAGCAGAGTCTTCCATTTTTGCATCACAAGCAACACCCTTATAGTGAGCAAGTGCAAAGCATCCGTTATGACAGCAGATACATGGCATAATGTCTTCCAATCTGTCTTCTTTAAGTTTTGTCACCCAATGGCTGTCTGTCAAGAATTGACGAGCAACACCCATTGCATCAATTTCACCATTTTTGATTGCTTTTGCAGCAACATCAGGATCCATTCTTCCTGCACAAACAACAGGGATATCAACAAATTTTCTTATGTGAGAAACATCAGCGAGGTTGCAGTTTTGTGGCATATATTCTGGTGGATGAGCCCAATACCAAGCATCGTAAGTTCCGTTGTCAGCGTTGAGCATATCATATCCAGCATCTTGCAAATATTTTGCAGCTTTTTCGCTTTCTTCCATTGTTCTACCGATTTCTTTGTATTTTTCTCCTGGGATAGCACCAACACAGAAATCTTTTGTTTTACTTACAACAGAATATCTAAGAGAAACAGGATAATCTTCTCCGCATTCTGCTTTGATTGCTTTTACAACTTCTGTTGCAAAACGATATCTGTTTTCAAAACTTCCACCATATTCATCAGTTCTGTGATTTGTGTATGGCAAAGTGAATTGATCAAGAAGATATCCTTCATGAACAGCGTGAACTTCAACGCCATCTACTCCTGCCTCTTTGCAAAGTTTTGCAGTTTTAGCAAAAGCTCTGATCATTTGTTTGATTTCTTTCAAAGACAACTTTCTGCAAGTAAATCCTTCAACCCAACGAGAAGGCAATTCACTTGGAGAAGCGGTCAAACGAGACAAATCAATGATTGGTTTCAACATTCCTCTAAGCACTCTGTTTTTAATGATTGGTGCCATATTGTTTGGAACAGAGAAAGAACGGCCAAATCCAGCAGTCAACTGAACAAACAACTTTGCTCCTGTTTTGTGCAATTCTTCCATATAAGGTTTCAATTTTCTGAAAGCGCCTTTTGCTTTGTAAAGCCAACGGTTTCCAATCAAATTTCTAAGTGGAGCAATTCCAGGAATGATAAGTCCAACATCGTGTTTTGCAAGGTCCATAAAGAAATCTGCGGCGTCTTTGTCAAAATGATGAGGTTCCATCCAACCAAACAAAGAAGTTCCACCCATAGGACAAAGGACAATTCTGTTTTTGATTTCACAGTTTCCTATTTTCCAAGGTGTAAATAATGGTTCGTATTTTTTGTTCATTACATCCTCCTTACCTTTTAAATTGCTGTAAAAAATTCACAATTTAATTCTGAAATAATTATAACATAAAAAATTTTATTTCCTAATTATTTTAATATAAAAAATAAAATTTATTATATATTTTATAAACTTGAAAAAGATAATAATATTTGTTAAAATAATAAGCGAAAGGATGAGATTATGAAATCTATTTATAAATATTACAAAGAAAGGCTTATTGAGATAAGCGGGAAGAACAGAAGTTTATATTCAAAAAACATAAGCAAAAAATATTCTTATGACATTGGGGAAATTATTGGAAAAGATTCAGATGAGTTCCAAGAATTTTTTACGTTTCTTTGGAAAGGTAAAAGAAGCAGTTATGCTCTGATAAAAAAAGAGAACAAAGAAAAACTGTATAAAACTTTTGATTTGGAAAACAAAATAAAAACCTCTTTTAAAGACACTGCCAAAATGTCAGTTGAAGAAAAGAGAAACGAAAACTTGAGAAGAGAAAGATTAAAGAGAGAAGAAGGAAAGAAAATAATCACATCTCAAGTTTCTGCTTTGAAAACATTGAAAAGAGAGATTGAAGAGTTTTCTAAAGAAACAGGAAGATACGAACTTTTTGTTGGTTATCCTTTTGTGACAGGACAACTCAGCAAAGATATTGTCATCAAAGCCCCTCTTATTTTGTTCCCTGTTGTGATAAACATTGAAAGTGACACAACTGTTTCAATCGAAGCAAAGCCAGACGAACTTGTGCAGTTTAACAAAGTTTTGATGCTTGCTTATGCAAAAGAACACAGGCTCAACAACGAAGGAATGATGATGGAATTTGATAATCTTGTAGATTACAAATTGAAAAGCATAAGTGATGTTCTTGATTATTTGTCAGCTTATGGATTTAAGTTTGAACAAGACAAAAACTTTGAAGATGGGTTGATTAGATTCGCAGACATAAATGAAAACTCTTCAAAGTTTGGAGATTTGAAAGTTGTAAATTCTTGCGTGATTGGTCGTTTTCCACTTGCAAACTCAATCTATAATGATTATTCAATTTTAGAGAAAAAACATTTGTCTTCCTTGGCAATTGAACAACTTTTGCAAGGTAAAAATGTCAAGAAAAACAAAAAGTTTGATCAGAGAATTTATACCATAAATGATCTTGATTATGCACAAGAAAACGCGATCAAAAAATTGAATGAATATGGAAACATGGTCATTTATGGCCCACCAGGAACTGGTAAGTCTCAAACCATTGTAAACATAATTTCTGATGCCCTTTGCAAAGACAAAAAAGTTTTGGTTGTTTCTCAAAAGAAAGCCGCTCTTGATGTTGTTTTCAATCGTCTCAAAAACTTGAATTCAAAATGTATGTTTATTACGGATGCGGAGAAAAACAAGATTGATTTTTATGAAAGATGCAATCAAATGCATCAAGCAATCTTAAATGAAAACAAATCAGAAACATCAAAAGATGCCTTTGATGAAGTAGAAAACAATTTGCAGAAAGAAGTAAAAGAACTTGAAACGATTTCTGACACATTGTTTACAAAAACTCCTTTTGGACTTTCTTTGCAAGAGATGTATACAAATTCTGCCAAGATTGGAAAAAGAAGTTATGATTACGAACTCTACAAATTGATGCTCAAAAACAAAGAATTGATGTCGATGAATTATAAAAGTTTGGCTTCAACTTTGAGAGTGATAAAAGAGAAAAACAAAGCTAATTTGTATTATAGATACATAGAACTCAAAAAGAACAACCCATTGATTGATCACATCAAACCTGATGTTGAAATACATGTCATCAATCAAATGAAAACCTATTTGAAAGAAGTTATTCAAAAGAATATTGTTCCTTTTGACACTGCAAAGCACAAACACGCACGCCAACTTTTGATTTATATGACAGAAAACGATGTTGAAGATGTCAACGAGATGAAACCTCTCATCAAAATGATTTCTTCTGTTGAAAACAAAAAGTTGTATGATCGTTTGACTTGGGCAAAAGTTTTCTTCCCGGCATATCCAATTGTAAAAAACAAAATTGATAAGAAGGAAGAAGAAATTGCAGAAAGTTTGAAATCAACAATGCAAGAGATAAACAGTTATGTTGAAAATTATTCTTTGCTCAACAAAGTGCTTGACAGAAAAGGATATTTGATGACTGTTGACAACTTGATAAACGGAAATTCAATCTTTGTGAAATTGCTTCTTGGCGCTCTTGGAGATTATCTTGAAATCAGAGATATAAACGTTTCTTTGCAAGGACTCACTGACGATGAAAGAACGATTTTGAACTTTGCTTATGAAAACTCAAAGACTGCAAAACAATACAGAGATGTTGTAGATAAAGTTTTGCAAATAAGAGTTTATCACGAAGCAATAAAATATGAAGAACAAAACAAAGACAAATTGTCAAAGATCATTGACTTTGAAAATATTAGAAACAGAATTTTGTCTCTTAAGAATGATGAGAAAGCAATTTCAAACAATATTTGTCTAGATAAGTTTAAGAGTGAATATGTTGAATATTTCAACAACAACCCAGAAAGTAAGAACTATCTTTATCAAATCACAAAACAACAAGGCCTTTTGCCAATAAGAAAGATGATGGATTTGTATGGAGAATTTTTGTTGAAATTGTTCCCATGCTGGTTGTTGTCTCCTGAAAGCGTTTCAACAATTTTCCCATTGAAAAAAGAGATGTTTGACATAATTTTGTTTGATGAAGCAAGTCAGGTGTTTATAGAAAACACATTGCCAACAATTTACAGAGGAAAACACATAGTTGTTGCCGGAGACTCTAAACAGCTTAGACCTACTGCAACATTTGTAAAGAGATATATGGGAAATGACAGTGATGAAGAACTTGACCTTGCAACCCAAGCAGCACTTGAAGTTGAAAGTTTGCTTGACCTTGCAACATCAAGATTCAACAGCACAAATTTGACATACCACTATAGAAGTAAAAATGAAGAGTTGATTGATTTTTCAAACTATGCATTCTATGACGGGAAATTGCAAATTGCTCCAAACATTTCAAAGAATGTTGGAAACAAGCCAATTGAAAGAATCAAAGTAAATGGCAAATGGATAGGCAGAAGAAATCAAGAAGAAGCAAATGCTGTTGTGTCTCTTTTGAAAAAATTGATTAAGAACAAGAGAAACAAATCTTCAATCGGAATTATCACATTCAACACAGAGCAAGAAAATGCCATTGAAGATGCTATTGATTTGGAATGCAATAAAGACTCTGCTTTCCGTGACGCTTACATAAGAGAACAAAACAGAAAAGAGAACAATGAAGATACTTCTATTTTCATTAAGAACCTAGAAAATGTTCAAGGTGATGAAAGAGATATAATTATTTTCAGCATTGGTTATGCACGCAACGAATATGGAAAAGTTGTTGCACACTTTGGTCCATTGTCAACAGAAGGTGGAGAAAATCGTTTGAATGTTGCTGTGACAAGAGCTAAAGAAAAAATTTATGTTGTCACAAGCATAGAACCAGAAGAATTGTTGGTTGAAGGGACAAAAAATGCTGGACCAAAAATCTTTAAGAGTTATCTTAAATATGTAAGAGCTGTTTCAAACAAGAAAAACAAAGAAGTGCAATACATTCTTGACAGCTTCAAACCAGCATTACCACAAACCAAAGAAGAAGTTGTTTTAAATCAAATAGAAGATGAGATAAAAGAAGAACTTGTCAAACTTGGTTATGATGTTGAGACAAATTTGGGCAACACAAACTACAAACTTTCACTTGCTGTTTATGACAAAAAATTGGACAGATATTTGCTTGGAATAGAATGTGATTATGCTGCCTACAAGAGCAGTGACTCCATTTTGGAAAGAGATGTTTACAGAAACAAATTCCTTGAATCTCGTGGATGGAACATTATGAGAGTTTGGAGCCGTGATTGGTGGTTAAACAAAGACAAAGTGATAAACAATATTGTAAAACAAATCAATGCAAACAAAAAGAAATTTACAAAGTAAAATTTTAGAGGTTGAAATGAACATAAGAAGAGCAACTGCAAAAGATGCAAAACAAATTGTTTATGTTGCAAACAACGCCTTCGAGCCAGTGCGCTATGAAGGTTATGATTTCAAACAGACAATGCCAATTGTTTACAAAAACAAAGATTTTGTGAAAACACATTTTGTCTGTGAAGAAAATGGAAACATTATTGCAACCGCAGGCAACATAATAAGAGATTTAAAAATTGGAGATGTTGTTTGCAAATTTTCAAATGTTGGAACTGTGTCAACTTTGCCAAAACATCAAGGCAAAGGTTGTATGACAATGATTATGAAAGAAATTGAAAAAGAAAACATTGAAGAAAATGTTGCTTTTTCCATTTTGACAGGAGATAGAAAAAGGTACAACCATTTTGGTTATGAAAAAGCAGGCTTTGTTTATATGCTTAATGTAAACAAAAAATTGTTGAATGTGAAAGAATGCCCAGAGATTTCCATAAGTGAATATAGAGGCAAAAATGAAGATGATGTTTTGTACGAAATCTATGCCTCAAATGACAAAATAAACTTAAGAAGTAAAGAAGATTTTAGCCTTGGATTGAAGTCAAGAAAACACAAAATTTATGTAATAAAGATTGCAGACGAAATTGATGGCTATTTTACACTTGACAGAGAAGGAAAGTCAGTTGATGAATTATATTTGCAGGACATAAACTTGCTTGAAAGTGCTGTTTGCTCAATCTTAAAAAGATTAGGAAAAGAGCAAATGGCGTTTAAAGTAAATCCGCTTGATAAAGAATATTTTGACATTTTGGAAAAGTTTTCTGAAGAAGTTGAGACCATTGACGAGATACATTTCAAAGTCTATGATTTGAAAAAGTTTTTGGAAATGCTGTTTGAGTTAAACAAAAAAATCAAAAAGTTTGAGAACAGAAAATACATTTATTCTGTCGATGACAAGACATACAAAATAACAATCAAAAACAATAGGATAAAAATAAAAGAAGGGAAATATACTTCACAAAAAAGTTTTAGTATGGGAGAGTTTTTAAGATATATTTTAAGTGCAAACAACAGTTATGAAGAAAACAAACTGACAATGATCTTTGCCTTAAACTATGTTGATTTGTTTTAATTTGATAAAAAGGAAAACTCCTAAAAAATAAAAATTTTTGAAATCTATCAAATTTTTGTGGACAAATAAAATCTTTTGATATATTATATAGGTATGAAAAATTTATTCCAACAACAAAACAATGATATGTTTTTATTGTAATGACCTTACAAATATGTTTTGTTGTAAAATAAAGAATATCGCAGAGAGCAACTAAATATATTTAGTTGCTCTTTATTTTTTGAAAAGGAGTGAGTATGAAAACTGAAATTGAAAAACTGTTTGGAAAGAATGTTTGCAGTGATGCAACCTTAAAAAAACTGATGCCAAGGAAATCATTTAAAAAGTATCAGGAACTCAAGCTTAATGGAGAAGAGTTAGATATTTTGACGGCAAGAAATGTTGCCAAAGCAATCAAAACTTGGGCCTTGAAAAATGGAGCAACACATTATTCTCATTGGTTTATGCCTCTTACAAACAAGACTGCCGAAAAGCAAGTTGCTTTTGTTGAAATTGACACAAAAGGAAAAATGATTGAAGACTTCGATGAAAAGTCTTTGATCAAAGGAGAGACAGATGCTTCAAGTTTTCCAAATGGTGGAAGCCGTATGACTTTTGAGGCAAGAGGTTATACAATTTGGGATTACACCTCCCCTGTTTTTATCAAAAGCGACAGTTATGGAAACAAAGTCGTATATATTCCTACTGCGTTTTTGTCTTATAATGGAACTGCGCTTGATGAGAAAACCCCACTTTTGAGAGCACAAGAAAATTTGAGTAGTCAGGCAATAAGAATTTTGAAACTTCTTGGATATAAAGATGTGAAAAAAGTTTCAATGTCCTTGGGTGCAGAACAGGAATATTTTTTGATCAAAACCGATGCTTACAACAGCAGATTTGATTTGAAGATGACGGGAAACACTTTGTTTGGTGCAAATGCCATAAAGTCGCAAGAAATGTGTTCTCATTATTTTGGAATGATACAAGATGACATAAGTGGCTTTATGAATGAAGTTGACAAAATTTTGTGGGAAATGGGAATAACTGCAAAGTTGCAACACAATGAAGTTGCTCCTTGCCAACACGAGTTTGTTCCAATCTTCAGCACAGTAAATGTTGCTTGTGATCAAAATCAAATAATTATGGAAACAATAAAAACTGTTGCAAAGAAATTTGGTTATACTGCGGTATTCAATGAAAAACCTTTCAAAAACATCAACGGAAGCGGAAAACATGCAAACTGGTCTTTGGATACAAACACTGGGATCAACTTGTTTAATTTGAAACAAAGTGATAAATTGCTTTTCTGCACATTCTTTATTGCAATGATAGAAGCAATTGACAGATATTACAAACTTATTCGCCTGTCTTGTTCTTATAGAAACAATGATTTAAGACTTGGAGGAGATGAAGCCCCTCCTACAATAGTTTCTGTTTTTGCAAGTGATTTCGTGCTTAACTTGATTGAAAGTTTAAACGGAAACAGCAAAGTTGACTTAAAGAAATCAATACTTAATGTAAGGGTTAAGAGCTTGCCTAAAATGGAAAAAGATTTCTGCGACAGAAACAGAACAAGTCCTTTTGCGTTTACAAACAACAAATTTGAATTTAGAATGGTTGGCTCTTCACAATCACTAAGTTTTCCAACAACTTGCATTTGCACAATGTTGTCAAAAGTTTTAAATGAATATGCAGATGCCTTAAAAGAAACTGCAACAAGGGAAGAGATTTCTAAGTTTATTAAAGATAGATATGAATTGCATAAACGAATAATTTTCAATGGGAACGGATATGACAAAGCTTGGGAAGAATTGGCACATAAAAGAGGTTTGATAAACTATAATGACGGATTGTCTATTTATCCAACATTGCTTGATGAAGACATTGTAGATCTTTTTGACAAAACAAAAGTTTTAGATTTGGAAGAACTCACCCTCAGACAAGCCACACTATATAAAAATTATTTTGATAGCGTTTTGGTAGAAGCAAAAACGATGACAGAAATTGTCAACAAAAAGATTTTACCAAGCATAGAAATATATATAGACTCTTTGAATACAGAAATAAAAACAAACAAAAGCATAAAAAATAAATTTGAAAAAGTTTATGAAGAACTTTATTCAACAAACGAAAAATTGACAGACATAATTTGCAAATTTTCAGAGCATGAAACTTTGGAAAAGAAAGTTTCTGTCATTAAAGAGATTATGAAAACTATGAAGAGTTTAAGAGCTACATATGACAATGTTGAAACTTTGTTGCCAAAAGAATTTATGCCATTTATCAATTACAATGAAATTTTGTTTTAATAAAAAAACTGATAGATTTCTATCAGTTTTTCTTTTCTCTTATTATGATTGAATCATACCATCTTTCTTGAAATTCAGTAAGTGCTCTTATTTGATCATCTGTATAATTTTTGCCATCTTTAACGACAATCAGTTTGTCATCATCATCGTTTGTTCTGTGAATAAGCGCAATAACTCTTCCTGTAAATGTTTTAAGAGGTTCAAACTCTCCAAGCACATAAACATCAAGTTCTTCACCATCTCCAGAAACTGTGTTTGGAATGTATCCATAATTTAATGTGTAAATAAATCCATATTTTGGATGTTTAGAACCAAGAGGTCTGTCCATAACAACATTTACAATTTTACCAATGTATTCTTCGTTCATAAATTACTCCTTTTTAGAAAAAATAGATTACCATTTTACAATAGAATTGTTTACAAAATGCCAGAAGTTTCCAGATTGAACAGGTTTTGATTCTGAATAAAAGTAAACAGTTGGATCGGTTGATAAGATGTATTCCTTTCCAGTAATAGAATTGAAATCATTTTCTGTTCCATAATAATAAATTTCTGACAAACTAAAAGAATGAGTAAAACCAATATTATTTACTGATGCAGGAATAACAATAAACTTTAAAGAAGAGCAAAGATCTAATGTGGAATCTCCAAGGGAAGTAAAAGAGCAATTTTTATCAAAGACGATATTTTTAAGAGACGAACAACCACCAAACACTCCATATCCAAACTCTTTGATGTTTCCTGGTATATGAATTGTTGTGAGAGATGTGCAATCAGCGAATGCTCCATTTCCTATTGATTCCAACATACTGTTGTCTTCAAAATCTATTGATTGAAGTCCATAACAAACATAAAACGCCAAATCGCCTATTTGTTTAACTGTTGAAGGAAAGTTTATTTTCTTTAAATTTTCGCACCCTTCAAAAGCATATTGACCAATGTATTCACATTTGCTGTTTTTATCAAATTCAACTGAAACCAAATATTCATTTGTTAAAAATGCAAAATCTTCAATTGAAGTGACATAATCAGGTATAACTATTGAATCAACAGTTTCATATGCAGATTTTAATCCAGTGATTTTGTATCCTTCACCAGAATCAAAAGAAAAGTAAGTTGACTCTGCATTGATCTGCCATTTAGCATTAAGAAAGATGTCTGTTTTGGAAGTTTCGCAAATTTCAGAAACAAGCTCATCTCCATTATACCAATCTACAAAATCATATTACAGAGAAAGTAATTATTTTTATTTTTTTAGTATTATTCATAAATCACCACCAAGTGAAGTATAGCATAAATAAAATTTTTGTGCAAAAAAAATTATAAATTACTAAGCAATTCAATTGCTTTATCTGGAATATTCCCATTAAAATCAATTCCTATATTTATAAGGAAGTTTGCTCCAATTTTGTTGGCTTTTTTAAGGTTTTCTTTTAATGTTTGAATATCTTTCCATTGTGGAAACTTTGTAAATCCCCATGATTGATTTAAGGTGCAACAGCACTCATATAAATTAGTAGGGCTAGGTTTTAAACCGTTGATGCTGTTAAAATCTGTGCAACTATCCAATTGAGTGATTGAATCTGGAATTTCATTATCACCAAAAGATACATAATCATAACAACCATTTCCAAGTCGAGAATTTATTAAACAATTTGGTTGATATTTTTTAACGAGATCATATATTTCTTTGCTTTGTTTTGATGTCAGAGTAAGAGGCATATCAAACCAAGCGGTCGCGATCTCTCCATAATTAGTCATCAATTCCTTTATTTGTGGAAGAGCTTTTGAATAAAAATATTCATCAAAATTTTTATTTTTATCCTTGAAGTCCCAATTGTTATCCCAAGAAGAGCCAGCACAGTTTTCTACTGGAGTTTTAAAGCCTCCTCCATTTCGTTCATGCCAATCTATATCTTGTGAATAATAGATGCCTAATTTTATTCCAAATTTTTTACAAGCAAGAGAAAGGTCCAGTAAAATATCTTTATTGTAAGGCGAAGAATCTACAACATTATATTTATCAATTTTAGAATGATACATTGCAAAACCTTCATGATGTTTTGCTGTGAAAACAATGTATTTATATCCATGTTTTTTCGCAAAACTTACAAGACCTTCTGCGTTAAAATTTACAGGATTAAAAATAGACGCAATTTTTTCAAGTGTTTTGTTTGGAATTTTAAAATAAGACTGTATCCATTCAGCATAATTGTCACATTGTTTGCTCTTAAATTCTCCGCCAAAATAGGAATATAACCCCCAATGAATCATGAGTCCTTTTTTAGCAGTTTTAAACCAACTTCCATTTCCATATTTACTATAATCGTGTTTCATATTATTAGTATATCATACAAAACAAACTGATAAAAATAATTTAACCAATTGTGTTTAATTGAATGAGTAAGTTATTATAAAAATTTATTCATTGTATTACTAAAATAAAAAATGCCGTTTGAGTTCAAACGACAATCTTTTGGCGGAGAGTTAGGGATTCGAACCCCAGGAGGCTGTTAACCTCAACGGTTTTCAAGACCGCCGCTTTCGACCGCTCAGCCAACTCTCCATGGCATTGCATTGTTATTATACACATTTTAAGGTTTAATTTCAACTATTTTTTTAATATTTTTTTATTTTTATTTTTTATTGTCAGTTTTTATAAAAGAAAGCTGACTGAAAAATGAATATGCTTTAGATTAAATTACTGCAATAAAAAAGAGTGGTATCTATATACACCGCTCTTATTTATTTTAATTATCTTATTTACAATCAAGAACAACTTTGATTGTGTCTTTTGGATTTTCTATAAGTAATTTGAATGCTTTTTTATAATCATCTAATTTAAATCTATGTGTAATAAATCCTTCTGTGATGAGTTGCTTTTTAAGCATCATATCTTTGACAATTTCAAACGTTGAAATCTTTTTTCCATTGAAGTCTTCCATTCCGTGGCTGTCTGCTCCTATTATATGAAGTCCTTGCCACCAAATTGGAGTTTCGTCAAATTTTGTTTTTGTCATTTGATAACCTATCTTTACAAGTGTGCCATGTGCTTTGAGCCATCTTAATGTGTCATTAAACAATGTTCCCTTCCCAACGCTGTCATATATAACATCAAAACCACCAAGCAACATTCTATTGTTTCCTTTTCCATACATTTTTGCACCTGTGGCTTTTGCAACGGCTTCATAAGAATCACCAGTCAATATTTCATCTGCTCCCAATTTTTTTGCAAATTCGTGTTTATTTGGGTTTCTTTCCATAACATAAATTTTGCATTTTGGTTGTAAAAGTTTGGCGAATTGGATAACATTTAAACCGATCATTCCGGCACCAATAACCAAAACTTTTTCATTTTCTTTTGGAACTCTTTTCAGAACTGCATGCAAAGAAACTGCAAAAGGTTCTACAAGAACAGCATCGTCATCAGACAAGCCTTCAACTGAAAGAAGTTGCCCTTCTGGGGCCAGGTAATAATCCCCCATCCCTGCACCTGCGTGGATGTTGTATTTGTTTGGTTCTCCATAATTTTCACAGTCAGCATAATCCCCTGCTTTGCACATTTCGCATTGTTCTGATTCGTTATAACCTTTCAAATCACAGCAAGCCATATATTTGTTCATGCAAACTCTGTCACCGACTTTAAACTTTTTGACTGCTTTTCCAACTTCAACAACTTCTCCGACAGTTTCATGCCCAAGGTATGTAATTTTTGAACAAGGAATAGGAAGAAATGCTGTGCTTGGACCTTGAGCACATTTATAAAATGTCATATCAGATCCACAAATTCCTGTTTCTATATTTTTGACTCTAACCCAATTGTCTGCAGGAAGTGCTGGATCTGGAAATTTTTTATATCTAATTGGTGAAAGACAACTGTGATATGCTTTTTTTGAAAAAGCAGAAAGAACTTTTATTATTGCGACTTTTGAAATTTTCCCTTCAAAATAAATTGTTTTCATAATTTTCTTATTATCCTTTTTTATAAAAACTTTTACATTTTTTGAATACTATTTTTGCAAGTTCTTCTGGAGTTTTATCTTTGCTGTTTAAAACTAAATCAAATTGAGATAGATCAGAGCAATCAATGTTGTATGTCTTTTTATAAACTTCTAGTTCGCTGTTCCATCTATTCATTGTTGTCTTTTTTGCTTCATCGTAATTGGTGTATTTTTCTCTACCAACCCTGTCAGAATTCACTAGTCTTCTTGCCATTTCATCTTCGTCAAGCTCTATAAAAACTTTGAAAGATTTAGGCAAGAAGTGCCAAGCTACACGGCTTTCAATTATAACATCTTGACCTTCAAATTTTTTTATAAAAGTTGGTATCTGTTTGTCCATATAAACATCAAATGATGGATCTGTCACTCTGAATGCAGTAAATTCTTCTATGCTCATTCCACGGTGTGCTGCTTCTTCTTTGAACATATCGCCCATGCTTATTCTTTTGAAATGGTAATCTTTTTCTAAAATCTTTGCAATGGTTGATTTTCCACTACAAGGTTTTCCAGTTATTGAAATTAACATAACAAACTTCCTTTTATTTTTGTTATGATAGCATAAAAACAATGCAATTCAAAACATTTAGTAAAAAAAGATTGAAGTTTTTAAGTAAATGTGTTAAAGTAAGAACAGAAAAGGAGATAGAAAAATGCATTCATGTGAAGGTACAGGAAAGAATATAGAACAAGCGATAAACAATGCCTTGTTGGAATTGAAAGCTGCAAGAGAAGATGTTGATATCAAAATTTTGAGTGAAGGTGGATTTTTGAAGAAAGCCAAAGTTTTGGTTTCTATATCAGACGATGCAATTGAAAAATATGAGAAAAGAGAAAAATTGAAAGAATCATTATTGAAAGACGATGTTGCTGATGAAGATTTTGCTGAAAACTTTATGAAACAAAAAGTCAGCAGTGAAAAACCAGTTGAAGAGAAGAAAGAAGAAGTAAGTGTAGAAGAAAAAGCAGAAGAGAAAGAAGAACCAGCTACAGTTGTTGAAACAAAAGAGAGAAGTGATAAAAAACTTTCTGGCGAAGAATTTTTGAATGGAGTTTTGCAAAGTCTTGGACTTGAAGGTACAATAGAAAAAACAGAAGATGACAGATTTGTTCGTTATCATTTGAATGGAGAAAATTTGAATGATTTGATTGGTCATCATGGAGAATGTATGCTTTCTCTTTCATACATTATGTCATTGGTTTGCAAATCAGAAAATAGAAAAAGAGTTGTTTTGGATATTGAAAACTATCGTGAAAAGAGAGCTGAGTCTTTGACTGCTCTTGCAAAAAGAGTTGCAAGCAAAGTTGTTAAATCTGGAAGATATTATAAGTTTGAACCTATGGATGCAAGTGAAAGAAAAATCATTCACACTGCCCTTCAAGATGACGAAAGAGTCACAACATTAAGCAAGGGAGAAGAACCACATAGATATTTGATTGTTTTCCCAAGAGAATATAAAGAAGACTAAAAGTATATCGCTGATATACTTTTTTTATTTAACGCTTTTATTTAAACAAAGCATTGATTGATTTTTGTTGTGTGTTTTGTTATAATAAAAGGCATGAAAGAAGATGTTATTGTTTCAGTTTCAACGCCTTTAGGTAAAGGTGCAATAGCAATTGTAAGAATGAGTGGACAAGAAAGTTTGGATATAGCACTCAGTATTTTTCATTCGGCTAAAATTTCTTCTGACTCAATAAAGCCAAGGTACATGTATTTTGGCAAATTAACTGTAGAAGAAAAGGTGTATGAAGAATGTTTGATGGTGTATTTTAAAGCACCATTTTCTTACACTGGAGAAGATATAGTCGAGTTTCAAATTCATGGAGGAGTTTTGCTTGCACAAAAAGTTGTGGAAGAGTGCGTTAAACATGGTGCAAGATTGGCAGAACCAGGAGAATTTTCTAAGAGAGCTTTTGTAAATGGGAAAATAACTCTTGATAAAGCTGAAGCAATTATTGGAGAAATAAATGCTGAAACTGAAGGAGAGCTCAAAAGTAGTTTGCAAATTACAAACGGGCAACTTGCCGAAAAGATTTCAAAAGAGCAAGATTTGATAAAAGAAATGATTGCAGAAATTGAAGCTGGACTTGATTACCCCGATGAAATTGACGAACTTGGTTTGACTTTAAATATTAAAGATAGGTTGAAGAAGATACAACAAACAAATGCAGAAATTTTGCAACAATCTAAGAGTGCAACATATTTGAAAAACGGAATCAATGTCGCTTTGGTTGGAAAAACAAATGTTGGGAAAAGTAGTTTGATGAATGCCTTGCTTGGAGAAAACAGAGCAATAGTAACCGACATTCAAGGAACAACGAGAGACAGCATTTATGAAAGCCTTATTTATAATGGTATAAAGATCAATCTTATAGATACTGCTGGGATAAGAGAAACGGAAGATGTTGTTGAAAGTATAGGAATTGAGAGAAGTAAACAAAATTTGCAACAAGCAGATTTGGTTTTGTTTGTTTTGGATGGAAGCGAAAAAGAATCAGATGAAGACAAACAAATTGAAAATTTGCTAAAGAATAAAAAATACATTACAATCATAAACAAAACAGACAAATGTAGAGTGATTGGAAAGAAGAAAAATGAAATAGAAATTTCTGCACTGACAAACAAAAATATATCTACTTTAAAACAAAAAATAGTCGATATGGTTATTGAGCAAGAAATTGATTTCAATTCTTTAATTTTGACAAACGAAAGGCAAGTAGGAATTTTGACTGAAGCTCAAAAAATCTTAAACGAGATATTGACAAAGGATGATTTGTCTTTGGATATTTTGTCTATGCTAATAAAAAAATTATGGCAAACTTTAGGAAAGATAACTGGAAATACAGAGAATGAAGATATCATTGATTTGATATTCTCAAAGTTTTGTCTTGGGAAATAGTGAGAGAAGAGTAAAATGGAAATAACAGAAGATTTTGATTCTATAGTTATAGGTGCAGGACATGCTGGCTGTGAGGCAGCATTGGCTTTGGCGCGCACAGGGAATAAGACATTGCTTTTGACAATAAGTTTGGATGCAATAGCTTTTTTGGCGTGCAATCCTTCTATTGGAGGAACCGCGAAAGGACAACTTGTTTCTGAAGTTGATGCCCTTGGTGGCGAAATGGGAATTATTGCCGACAGAACTGCTATTCAAATAAGAATGTTAAACAGAGGGAAAGGCCCTGCTGTGCAAAGCCTTAGAGCTCAGGCTGATAAAAATGCTTATCACACAGAGATGAAAAAAGAGCTTGAAAAAGAGAAAAATCTTTTTGTCAGACAAGGGGAAGCGGTAAGTATTGAGCTTGATGGAAATAAAAAACTTGTGACAACTGCTGTTGGGCTTACATATAGGGCTAACAGTATTGTTTTTGCAACTGGAGTCTATTTAAAAAGCGAAATAATTATCGGAAGCTACCGAGAAAAAGTTGGACCAAATGGATTTAAAAACAGTGCAAAACTTTCTGATAGTTTAAAGAAATTAGGTATAAAGCTTTTAAGATTCAAAACAGGAACGCCAGTAAGAATACACTCAAGAAGTGTTGATTTTGACAAAATGGAAGTTCAAGAAGGAGATGATGATATATTCTCTTTCTCATATATGACAGAAGGTAAAGTTGAAAATAAAGCAGTTTGTTATTTGACATATACTACCCCTACAACACACGAAATAATAAGAAAAAATTTGGATAAAGCTCCTGCTATTTCTGGAGAAATTAAGGGAATCGGCCCTAGATATTGCCCTTCTATTGAAACAAAAGTTGTTAGATTTGCAGATAAAGAAAGACATCAATTGTTTTTGGAACCAGAGGCTCTAAGCACAGATGAAATGTATTTGCAAGGCTTTAGCACATCAATGCCAGCCGATATTCAAAAAGATATGGTTCATTCTGTCATAGGACTTCAAAATGCAGAAATTATGAGAGATGCTTATGCTATTGAATATGATTGCATTGAGCCTACACAATTAAAGCCAACATTGGAATTGAAAGAGATAAACGGACTCTTCTTTGCTGGACAAATCAATGGAACAAGTGGATATGAAGAAGCAGCTGCACAAGGGATTATTGCAGGGATCAATGCTAGCCTTTACAATCAAAACAAAGAACAACTTGTTTTAAAGAGAAGTGATGGTTATATTGGCGTTTTAATTGATGATATTGTCACAAAAGGGACAAATGAACCTTACAGAATGATGACAAGCAGAGCTGAATACAGACTTTTGTTAAGACAAGATAATGCGGATATGAGATTGACTGAAATTGGAAGAAAAGTTGGTCTTGTAAGCGATGAAAGATATGAGAAATTTTTAGCGAAGAAGAAAAAACTTGCCGAAGTTGAAGAGAAACTTTCTGGAAAAGCAAAAGTAGATGAAAAACTCGTTGAATTGTTTGAAGAAAATGGTGAGAATGTTCCAAAAGAGAGTATGAAATATAGAGATTTGTTGAAAAGAAACAATATTGATATTTTCAAAGTGAACGATGTTTATCATATATATAATGAAGAAGATAAACCATATATGGAACTTGTCAACATAAAAATAAAATATGAAGGATATTTAAAACAACAGCAAGAAGATATAGACAAAATGTTAAAAAATGAAAATGTTGTCATTCCTGAAGATTTTGATTATAAAAACGCAAGAGGATTGAGAGAAGAAGCAAAGGAAAAACTTGCAAAGATAAGACCTTTAAATTTGGGACAGGCTTCAAGAATTTCTGGAGTGTCTCCTGCCGATATTTCAGTTTTGTCAATTTTGATTAAGAGAAAGTAATATGAAAGAATTAAAAGAAATTTTTGAAAAATATGGAATCATTTTAAATGAGCTTCAAACAAAACAATTTGAAGAATATTTTTCATTGCTTATCGAAACCAACAAGGTGTTAAACTTGACTGCAATCACGGAAGAACACGATGTAATAGTGAAACATTTTTTAGACAGTGTTTTGCCTGCAAACAATTTTCCGCAAAACGCAAAAGTAATTGATGTCGGAAGTGGTGCAGGTTTTCCATCAATTCCTTTAAAGATATTGAGACCAGATTTAAAAATTTGTATGATAGATAGTTTGAATAAAAGGGTAAACTTTTTACATACGGTTGTTGAAAAACTGAATTTAAAAGATATAAAAGCAGAGCATTATAGAGCAGAAGATTATGCAAAGAAAAATCGAGAAATTTTTGATGTTGCTACAGCAAGAGCGGTTGCTTCTTTAAACACTTTGGTAGAATATTTGCTCCCTTTTGTTAAAGTTGGAGGAAGTGCTGTCATTTATAAGTCTACGAAATTGCAAGAAGAGTTGAAAGAAGCAGAAAAAGCTGTACAGATTTTAGGTGGAAAAGTTGAAAAAATTGATAAATTCAATATTGCAGAAGATGAACTGGAAAGAGACATATTAGTTATCAAAAAAATAGCTCATACACCGATGAAATATCCAAGGGATAAAAACAAACCAAAAATTCAACCAATAAAATAAAAATATATTTAAAATGGGCATATTTTATTAAAATTTGCTTATTTTTCTTTATTTTTTAAGATATTTTATGTATAATTTTATAAAGGGAATAAATTAAATGGGAAAAATTATCGCATTTGCAAATCAAAAAGGTGGAGTTGGTAAAACAACGACTTGTATAAATGTTGCTACATATATGGCACTTATGGGCAAAAAAGTTTTGATATTGGATATTGATCCACAAGGAAACGCCACAAGTGCTGTTGGAATAAACAAAACTAAAGAATTAAAAACAATTTATGACTTAATTGATGGTGCGAGTTCATATGAAGAAGTAATTCAACCAACAATTATTAGCAATTTGTATATAATTCCTTCAACAGTTGATTTGGCCGGAGCAGAAGTTGAACTTATTCAATTGCCTCAAAGAGAAAAAATTGTAAAAAGAATTTTGGACGAAATCAAAGAGAGTTATGATTTTATTCTTATTGACTGCCCTCCTTCATTGGGATTGATTACTGTTAATGCTCTTACGGCAGCAGATAGTGTTTTGATCCCTATTCAGTGTGAATTTTTTGCATTGGAAGGTTTGACTCAATTGATGAACACGATCAGATTGATAAAATATCGAAATTTGAATCCTAACTTGGATATTGAAGGTGTTGTAATGACAATGAAAGATAAGAGATATAATCTTACAACACAAGTAAGCAATGAAATAGTAAAATTCTTTAAACAAAAAGTTTATTTGACGACAATTCCAAGAAATGTCCGTTTGGCAGAAGCTCCAAGTCATGGACTTCCAGTGGCATTGTATGACGCAAATTCAAAAGGTGCAGAGGCATATTTGAGCTTAGCAGAAGAGATATTAAAGAAGAATAAAGTTCCTTTCACAAAGATTTCAAAATTGAGAAAGATAAAGTTTAAAGGAGAAGAGAATGATTAGTAATAAAGGTTTAGGAAGAGGACTTGATGCTTTGTTTGGTGATTATAATCAAGATGATAGTTATAAAAATATAACCAACAAAATAAACAACAATAGCGGTGTTTTGGAAATAGATATAGCTAAAATTAAACCAAATCCAAACCAACCTCGTAAAAATTTTGATGAAGAAGCATTGAAAGAACTTGCTGCTTCAATAAGAGTTCATGGCATTGTTCAACCTATTGTTTTGAATCAACAATCAGACGGAACTTACCTTATTATTGCTGGTGAGAGAAGATGGAGAGCTGCAAATATTTGTGGGCTTAAAACTGTTCCTGCTGTTATTAAAAACTATACTGAAAAGCAAATAAAAGAAATTAGTATTATTGAAAACTTGCAAAGAGAAGACTTGAATCCAATTGAGGCTGCAAGAGCAATTAAGGAATTGATGGATGAGTATGGATTGACACAAGATGCAGTTTCTGAAAGAATTGGAAAGAGTCGTTCTAATGTCGCAAACACTTTACGTTTGTTGTCTTTGTATCCAGATGTAATGGATTTGGTAGAAAAAGGTAAAATTTCTTCTGGTCACGCAAGGTGCTTGGTTGTAGTCGAAGATCCAAAAGAACAAATTAGATTGGCGCAACTTGTTGTTTCTAAAAATTTAAGCGTTAGAGACTTGGAAAAAGCAGTAAAAGCTTATACAAACCCTACTAAGAAAGTTGTTGTAAAAGAAGAACAATCTTTAGAATTGAAAGAACTTATAAATCAAATGCAAAAAACATTTGCTACAAAAGTTTCTGCAATAGGAAATGATCATAAAGGAAGAATTTATATTGATTATTACACAAGAGATGATCTTGATAGAATTTCAGAACTTCTTGAACTTATAAATAAGAAAGAGATGACATTGCAAGATTTGCAAAACTACAATAGAAGACATGGTAAATAGAAAAAATTGTTTCACGTGAAACAATTTTTTTATTATAATTCGATAGTGCAAAAGGAAAATGATAAAATTTCAATTATTTTTTAGTTAGTAGTAGTTGTTATTAGGTAAAACTTAACACAAAAATGTTTCACGTGAAACATTTTTTATTATAATAATATCAGGAGAGGAAAATATAAAATTGTATATGATAATATCTAATATACGAAGCCAAAATTGGTGTCAAATTGTTTCACGTGAAACAATTTGACAGTACGATTATATCAAAAATGAATATTGATAAAAGTTTGACACAATATAGCTTTTATAGATATAATAGTATTGAAACTTTTAATGGAGGTATGTATGAAAAGTTTAAAAGGTACAAAAACAGAAAAGAATTTAATGGAAGCTTTTGCTGGAGAAAGCCAAGCAAGAAATAAGTATACATTTTATGCTTCACGAGCAAAGAAAGATGGATACGAACAAATTGCTGCAGTTTTTACAGAAACAGCAGACAATGAAAAAGAACATGCGAAACTTTGGTTTAAAGAACTCCACGGAGGTTCTGTTCCATCAACATATGAAAACTTGTTAGATGCTGCTGCAGGTGAAAGAGGCGAATGGACAGAAATGTATAAAAGAATGGCTGAGGAAGCTAGAGCAGAAGGATTTGATGAAATTGCTCGTAAGTTTGAGGGTGTTGCTGCAATTGAAAAAAGACATGAAGAAAGATATAATAAAATTGCAGACTTGTTAAACAACAAAAGAGTATTCCATAAATCAGAAAAGAAAATGTGGATTTGTAGAAATTGTGGACATATCCATGTAGGTGATTCTGCTCCAGAAGTATGCCCAGTATGTAACCATCCTAAGGCATATTTCCAATTGTTTAATGAAGAATTTTAATAAAATATAAAGTTATAAAATAATAACGAAACATATTTATTTATAATAAATATCCATATTTTTATTAAAAATAAAATTTAAACAGAAAATATATTGACAAGGCAAATAAAATTGTGTTAAGATATTAACGCAAGGTTTATATATTGCCTTGGATGGAGAGCTACTCAAGAGGTCGAAGAGGCTCCCCTGCTAAGGGAGTAGGGTTGTAAAAGGCCGCGAGAGTTCGAATCTCTCGCTCTCCGCCAAAAAATCTGTCAAAAATGTTTATTGACAGATTTTTTTATGTGTTAATTTTATTTATTACTAATTTTGGCTTTTAATATGGATTTTGGCTGTTCTTTAGACAACCAAGGTCTTTTTCTGTGAATCATACTATGACAATGTTTTTATTGTGTTTCAAAATTGAATTTGACAACAAGTTTAAACTTTGATTGTAAATAAACAAAATAATTAATATTTATAATTATAGTCTTTTTCATTGAAATATTTGTGTGTCAATGCTGAAAACTCTTCAATTGTTTTATCATCCATTGTGCTTTTTAAGTATTGAGTTGTTTCTTCAACGCCTACACCTTTAGGACAATGTATTATATGATCTTTCTGATTATAAACATATTTTATTTCTTTGTTGTATAGTTCTGAAGTGTTATCTGATAATAAAATCTTTAATGGATTTCCTTTTCTATAAAATTCTAATTGCATAAAATTTTGATAATCATAAAATTCTTCACAAGAAAATGAAGTTTTCCAAGAAACATATACATAGACAGCAATTAGTGTGTTTATTTTTATATACATTTTCCCTCTTATTTGCTTTTTGTTTCTGCGATAGTGATTTCTTTTTGATTTCTGATAGAGTTGTCGATTTCGTTAATCAAATTATCTTCAATTTTAGGATTTTCTTTTGATAAATACAAATGAAGTGTTTGCGTGTTGTCATCAAAAAACGTTTCCGCATTTGAAAAATGATATTCATATCTTAAAAAAGTGTAAAGAAATTTGTTTGTAATATTGAATTGATTTTTATCGTGTTTTTCAATAAATGCGTGTTTTTCGTCCAAAGTTTTTGATTTATTATAGCTAGCAACTTTGTTAGAGTGATATCTAAGTGGCTGAAAACTTTGATCTATAACTTCAGTTTTGTTTAATTTTTGGCAATAAGATAAGAACACTGTTAGAGCAACTAGTGCATTTGGGCTAACATTTGAAATAATATCATCAGTAGGGACATTTTTGTTAACTTTTCTAAAAAATCTATCGAGTTTTTTTGATAATGGATTTTGTTCTGCCTTGTTTAAATTTTGTATTGCCATTACGTAAACTTTTGAATCTTGAAAAGCGAAGAAAATACTAGGAAGTTGAAAAGAATGATTTTCGTTTGAAAAAATAACATCAAATCGATATGGACTTTCAAGATTTGAATAATTTTTTGATATTTTTGATGTAATTTTTAAATCATAAAAATTGCCTAAAAAATGAGTGCCAATTTCGACATTGTCTTGAAGCATTTTTGTTCTGTTAAATATGTATGAATAAATATCTTCAAAATCATAAAAAGAAGCATTTATAATTAAGTCTAAAAATAATTTTTTATCAAAATTTTCACCTTTAAGATCAAAATATTCAGATTCGTTTTCATAAAATTTTTCTGCAGTTTTAAGATATGTCTCAACATATGAAATAAATTTTTTATAATCTGGAATGTTTATTGTTGGATATTTTGTGTTTGTAGTTGTTGTGTTTCCTTCAATATTTGTATAGAATCTTGGATAAAACACCCAAAGATTATCTTCAGAATCGCCAATTTTAACAATTCCGTTTTTTGCTTGATTTATTACATCTTCAATTATGTTCCTTGTGTTCAAAAATATGTACCTTCTTGATATTATTATACCAAGATTATAAAGAAAGTCAATAATAATCTAAAATAAAAAAGAACATAAAAATTTATGTCCTTTCATGGTTATTTGGTGTATAAGCCTAAATTGTAGTACTCTGCAACTAATCTAATAAGCTCGCCAGCTGTAGGCTTTTCATCAACAGTGTAAAGTTGCATTTTAAACATTCTGTTCAGCTCAGCGAAACTTTTGTTTATGTATGTGTTTTCTATTGCGTGTCGTATGCTTCTTTCGACACAACTATCTTTTTTAACATCGAATTTTTCACTTACCTTGGTATAAAGGTCTTTACAAAGGCTATGGATTAAGTTTGGATTTAAAATTACTAGTTCTATTGCATAACACAAATAACTAAAACCTATTAAATCACACCTTATTCCAATTCTTATCAGCGTTAATTTGATGATTTTTCTTATTGTTGATAATTCTTTGTCTTCCATATTTAACCTCCTTTTAATAACTTGTTTAATAAGTTTTAAAGCAAATTATTATAAGAATCACTATAAAAACCTTTTTAAATAAGTTAAAATTTAATGTTCTTCTTAAAAAAGATAAAAAGGTATTGAAGATACACATTTAATTATATCATTATACTAAATAGTATTACAAGCATATTTTTCAATATTTTACAAATTATTAAAAAATATTTAGAAGGATAAGGTCTTGTTTTTAGTTGATTTTTTTTATTGTTTTATGTAGACTATAAACAAGGAGATGAAAATGAAAAAATTAAGATTTTTCCGTTGCCAACATTGTGGCAATATTATAGTTAAAATTGTTGATTCAAAAGTTCCTGTAATGTGCTGTGGAGAAATTATGAAAGAATTGACTCCAAACACTACAGATGCAGCACAAGAAAAACATGTTCCTGTTGTTTCTGTAAAAAATGGAATGGTAAATGTAAAGGTTGGATCTGTTCCACACCCTATGCAAGCAGAACATTACATAACATTTGTTGTTTTGGAATTGGAAAATGGCTATCAAATTAAATATTTAAACCCAAACGAAGCTCCAGAAGCTAATTTTTCTGTTGGAGATGACAATGTTGTTGCAGTATATGAATACTGTAATTTACACGGCCTTTGGGTTAAGGAATTATAATTTTAGAAAAAATAGGCTTATTTTAGGTCTATTTTTTTGTTGTTTGAAACTGGATTTTTGACAGAAAATAAGAAAAAACTTAGTTTCAATTTTAGTTTTTAACAAGCAAAATTGTTTTGCGAATAGATAACTCAAATTTAAAAAGTGAGCACTAAAGTTATAAAGATATAACAACAATATTTGAAAATGAGTGGAATAAAGAAACATAAAATTGTTGAAAAAATTTTACAAAATCAAATTTTATAAAAACTTTGACAAAATACAATATATTGTGATTTTTCATTGACATCAACACTATATATATTGTAAAATAAGTCTTGTAAAAACTTGATATCGGAGGTTTTAATTATGCAAGTTGTAAAGAGAAACGGCAAAATCGTAGATTACGATGCTTCAAAAATTAAGATTGCCATTGGAAAAGCCAACAATGAAGTTGAAGACAAAGAAAAGGCAACCGATGACGAAATTAAACAAATTTTGAAATACATAGAAGGATTGAAAAAGAAAAGATTATTGGTTGAAGATATTCAAGATATTATAGAAGAAAAGTTGATGTCTTTTGGGCATTTCGAACTTGCTAAAAAGTACATTATTTATCGTTATACTCGCGAACTTGTAAGAAAGTCTAATACCACTGACCAATCTATTAAAGAGTTGATCGATGGCGAAAGTGAATATTGGAATACAGAAAATTCTAATAAAAACGCCAAAGTTGTCACAACTCAAAGAGATTATTTGGCTGGTATTACAAGTACAGATATTACAAGAAGATTTTTGCTTCCTGAAGATGTTGTTAAGGCTCATGATGAGGGAATTATTCACTTCCATGATGCTGATTATTTTGCGCAAAACGCTCTTCATAACTGCGATTTGGTAAACCTTGAAGATATGTTGCAAAACGGCACTGTAATCAACAGTGTTTTGATTGAAAAACCACATAAATTTTTGACTGCAATGACAATTGCGACACAAATTATTACTGCTGTAAACTCTAGTCAGTATGGTGGTGTGACTGTAACTATGACACATTTGGCTCCATTTGTTAGAGATAGTTATAATCGTTATCTTGAAAAATACAGAAAGCGTGGTTGCAGTGAAGAAGAATGCAAAAAGTTTGCAGAAGAGGACACAAGAAAAGAAGTTAAAGATGGCGTTCAGACTTTCCAATATCAAGTAAACTCTATGACAACAACAAATGGCCAGGCTCCTTTCTTGAGTGTTTGTCTTTATTTGGGAGAAACTAAAGAATATAAGAAAGAACTTGCTCTTATCATTGAAGAAGTTTTGAAACAAAGAATAGAGGGTATGAAAAATGAAAAAGGCGTTTATATAACACCTGCTTTCCCTAAACTTCTTTATGTTTTGGAAGAAGATAACATTCACGAAGATAGCAAGTATTGGTATTTGACAAAACTTGCTGCAGAATGTACAGCAAAGAGAATGGTTCCTGACTATATCTCAGAAAAAATAATGAAAAAATTGAAGATTGACAAAAATGGAAACGGAAATTGTTATCCATGTATGGGATGCCGTTCTTTCTTGACACCTTATGTTGATCCAAAAACAAACAAACCAAAATATTATGGAAGATTCAATCAAGGCGTTGTCACAATCAATTTGGTTGATGCTGCTTTGTCTTCTGGTGGAAATTTTGATGATTTCTGGAAGATTTTTGAAGAGAGACTTGAACTTTGCCACAAGGCACTTCAAATCAGACACGAAAGATTGGCTCACGCAACAAGCGATGTAGCACCTATTTTGTGGCAACATGGAGCTCTTGCAAGATTGGGGAAAGGTGAAAGCATTCATCCATTGTTGCATGGTGGTTATTCTACTATTTCTCTTGGTTATGCAGGACTTTATGAATGTGTTAAATATATGACAGGACACAGTCACACAGATAATGGTGAAGGCAAGGCTTTTGCTTTGGAAGTAATGAAAAAACTTAATGATAAATGTAAAGAGTGGAAAGAAGCTGAGGATATAGATTATAGTGTTTATGGAACACCTATTGAATCAACAACTTATAAATTTGCTAAAGCATTGAGAAGAAGATTTGGAACAATTAAAGGAATCACTGATAAAGACTATATCACAAACTCTTATCATGTTCCTGTTTTTGAAGAAATTGATGCCTTCTCAAAATTGAAGCTTGAAAGTGAATTCCAAGCTTTGAGTCCTGGTGGAGCAATTTCTTATGTTGAAACTCCAAATTTGCAAAACAATTTGGAAGTTGTATTACAAATTATTAAATTTATTTATGACAACATTATGTATGCAGAACTCAATACAAAGTCAGATTATTGTCAGAAATGCGGTTATAATGGTGAAATTTTGATCGACGATAATTTGGAATGGTATTGCCCAGAATGTGGAAACAGAGATCATAACACACTTAATGTTGCAAGAAGAACTTGTGGCTATATAGGTACAAACTTCTGGAACAAAGGAAGAACTCAAGAAATTAAAGAAAGAGTGCTTCACATTGATAATAAAGATGCTGAATAGAGGAAACTTTAAATGAGATACAACAAAATAAGAAAAATGGACATTTCAAATGGTCCAGGTGTGAGAGTTTCAATTTTTGTTCAAGGTTGTGTTTTTAATTGTAAAAACTGTTTTAATCCTGAAACACACGATTTTAATGGTGGAAAAGAATTTACAGATGAAACAATCGAAAAAGTGTTGGATTTGTGTAAAAATGAAAATGTAGAAGGATTGTCTATTTTAGGTGGAGAACCAATGCATCCAACAAACATTGATGGAACGACAAAACTTGCAAAAGAATTTAAAAAGAGATTTCCAAACAAAAATTTGTGGGCTTGGACAGGCTACAACTTTGAAAAATACATAAAAGATAAAGAAATTGCCAAATATTTGGATGTTTTAGTTGACGGTTTATATGTCGATGAATTACATAGTCCTGTCCTTCACTGGAGAGGATCTTCCAATCAAAGAGTAATTGATGTTCAAAAATCTTTGAAAGAAGGAAAAACTATATTATATTGTGATTAGTTGGAGAGGATATGCAAAAAATCAAAGTTAAAATAAAAAAATTAAAAGAAAATGCAAAAATACCTACATATGGAACAGAATTTGCAGCGGGAGCGGATTTGTATGCTTTATTAGACGAGCCTGTTGAAATTCTTCCAAATGAAACAAAATTTATTTCTACAGGTATTGCTTTTGAAATACCGAGTGGAACTGTAGCATTGGTTTATGCTAGAAGTGGCTTGAGTTGCAAACAAGGGTTGGCACCAGCAAACAAAGTTGGAGTTGTGGATTCGGATTATCGTGGAGAAGTAATGGTCGCTCTTCACAATCATTCAAAAGAAGTTAAAAAAGTTGAGAGTGGTGATAGAATTGCTCAAGTTGTTTTTGCTCCATATTTGAAGGGTGAGTTTGAAGAAGTAGAAGAACTCGAAGACACAGAAAGAAGTGCAAAAGGGTTTGGATCTACTGGTAAAAAATAAATTTAAAAAGAAGGAAAAATTAATCCTTCTTTTTTTATTTAATATTTAATTTTAAAATAAAAATAATAAAAAATAATTATTAAAAATATAAAAAATATAATATAAATTGATTTTTGATATATTTTTTTGCTAGGAAATTAGGGAATTTTATTAAAAATACAATTTTTTCTAAAAAAACAAATAAAAAAGCAACAAAATAAGTAAAAAATATTAAAAAATTATTATTTTTTATAGTTTTTTTATAATTATAAACAAATATCCAAAATCATCATAAGAATAAAACCAATTATAAATGACCAAGTCCCAAAAGATTTTTGATTGTCTGAATGAATTTCTGGAAAAAGTTCTTCTATTATGACATAAATCATTGCACCGGCAGAAAAGGCGAGCAGCCAAGGAAGTAAACTTGATATTGATGTTGCCAAAAAGAATCCTGCTATTGCAAAAATTGGTTCCACAATTCCACTGATTGTCCCCAATATAAATGATTTCTTTTTGCTTTTCAAACAATTATATAAAGGGAGAGAAGTTGCCAGTCCTTCTGGTAAATTTTGTAGTGCTATTCCTAATGCGAACATAAAAGCCATTAAAAATGATGAATTTGTGGAAACTGCTGTCCCTATAGCAAAGCCTACAGACATTCCTTCGGGAATGTTATGTATAGTTATGGCTGAAAAAAGTTTGAATGCTTTCTTTTTATCTGAAGTATTTATTGAATAATTGTCTTTGTCAAAATTACTATAAATTTCTTGTGTTTGGGATTCTTTGTTTATGAATAGTTTCGAACTAATAAAGTCCAAAAGAATCATAAAGATTCCGCCAATTAAAAAACCGACAGCTACTGGAATAAACGAAAGATCTTTCCAGGTCTCTTCTGCATTTTCTAAAGCAGGTAAAAGTAAAGACCAAATTGAAGCTGACAACATAATGCCTGCAGCAAGGCCTATTGTTATCATATTGACAATTTTTGATGTTTTTTTAAAGAAAAAAACCAATGATGCCCCTAGTGTTGTCATAAGACAAGGAAGAGTGAAGCCTAATATGATTGTTAACGTTTCGCTCATATTTTTTTAAATTATCCTCCATAATCAATTTATGGAAAAGAAAAATTTTTGCTACAAGCAGGAAATTTGGGGAGCCAAATGTTATCTTGAAAATGATGTGAAAAAGCAGAAATTATAAAAATTCATAAAAATTTCAAAAAAACATTAAAAAATCAACAAAAAAATATTATTTTTTAATCAAAAAGTACAAAAAAATAAAAATTTTTAGTAGTTTTATTTAAAATTTATAAAAAATTGTTTATTTTTTCTGCAAATACTATAAAAATTGTTAAAAAATCAAAAAAAATATGTATTTTACATGCTTTTTAATCGCTTTTGTTTAGCAAGAGAAAAACGATAAAGATTAAGCTGTTTTTTAACGAAAAAAAGGTGTGTTTATTACTTTGGTTTTTGCTGAATTATTTGACAATATTTGTTTATTATAATATAATAAATGCGTAAGAAAAAATTGTGAAAACAGACTTTCAAAATATTTCCTTACATGTAGATTGTGGTTTGTTCTCTCAAATAATGATGGTTTGAGAGAATTTTGGCGTCTATAAAGTCTGCAAGCAATTATTGTCCAATAAAAATAAGGGGTTTATTGATATGGATAGATTTAAGCGCAAATTTGGATTTTACATTATGGCAAGTCTTTTCATGTTGTCATCAGCATTTGGTATTGGAATGATGTCAACAAGTAATTTGTCGCCAGTTGCATCTTCTTCAGTTGTTGAAGAGGATGATGTTTCTTTGGAAGAAAATTCTGATGAAATGATAGGAGCAAATGCTACAACAACAGTTTCTGGATACAATCCAAGCATTAGTGTCTCAAGTGGAGCGACTGTAGTAGTTCAAAATGCTTATTTCAGTAATCAAGTAACTTTGTCGAATGTTAGTGCTGATGTATATTTTGAAAATGTTATTTTTGAAATGAGCAGTTCTACTACTTCAATATTTGCTGCAAGCTATTCAAATTTGAATATCCATTTTAGCGATGTTTATATCCATCAAGGTGCCTTAAACACAACCGTAAAATCTTTTGACAGAGATGAATATGTTTGGAGAAATTCTTCAAACACATCCGTTGGAGGATCTTTTTCAGTTCAATCAACAGTGGAATCTACTGCTATCTATGACATTAACTTCTTAACAGCACAGACTTACAATGGCAAAGTATATTGGTCTGGTGCATGGGATTTTGAATCAAAATGGGGATATTATATTAGCAGTACAACTAGTTCTACTGCAGGTGGAGTCAATGGAACAACAATCAATCAGACCCCAAAGCCATGGTCTTGGCTTGAAAGTCAATACGGAAACGCTTCATATTATCATGTAACACTTTATGATACAAACCAAAAGAGAGCGGTTAGAACTGTTATTGACCCAAGCAATACTACAAGTGCCGTAATTTCTTCTGCTAATATTCACTTTAATAGAGATGGTTATAGTCAGAAATGGGCTTATTCTAATGGTGGTGAAGGTGCACAATCAGTGACTATTACTCAAGATGGTGAGTTGTACACAGTATGGTCAGCAAACTCCTACACCATTACATATAATGCCAACAGTGGAAAGGGAAGCAATCAAACGCAAAGCGTAACTTATGATGCTGGTTTTACAACCTATGCAAGCAATATCTTTTCAAGAGCGGGATATTATTTTGGTGGTTGGAGTACGAGTTCAACTTCTTTGGCAGGAGACTATCAAAGTGCATCAACTACATACACTTATAGGACTCCAAACAGTATAACCTTGTATGCATATTGGAGACCATATACATTGACAGTTAACTATTATTTGAACAAAGGAACTGCAAAGAGTGGTAATGGTTATTTTACCAATGATACAATAGCAAGAACTGAAACATATTCTTTCGGTCAAACTATGAGTTCTACTGGACTTGTAGATGCAAATGCTGATAGAGTCACTCCACCTACTGGATATTCTATTAGAAGTGTGAACTACAACACTAAAGCAGATGCTAGTGGTGTAGATGTAAGTCAATTGACCGTATATACTATTGGAGGATCTTCCAATAACTTGTTGTCTTTGACAGGCATAAACATGGACACTGGAAATGCAACATTAAACATTTATGCAATATGGGTTGCAAATAATTACACTGTTACATTCAACAAAAATGCAAGTACAGCAACAGACCCATCTCCTGCAAGCAAGACTGTGACTTATAATTCTACTTATGGATCTTTGGCATCAACATCTAGAACAGGCTATAGATTTGATGGATGGTGGACAGCTGCAAGTGGTGGAAGCCAAGTTACCGATTCGACAACAGTGACAAATGCAAGCAATCATACCCTTTATGCGCATTGGACAGCTAATACTTATACAGTTACATTTGATAAGAATGCAAGTACTGCAACAGACCCATCTCCTGCAAGCCAAAAAGTAACTTATGATTCTGCTTATGGCACTTTGGCAACAACATCTAGACCAGGTTATACCTTTGCTGGATGGTGGACGGCTGCAAGTGGTGGAAGTCAAGTGACTACTTCGACAAAAGTGACAAATGCAAGTGATCATACCCTTTATGCACATTGGACAGCTAATACTTATACAGTTACATTTGATAAGAATGCAAATACTGCAACAAACCCATCTCCTGCAAGCAAAACAGTAACTTATGATTCTGCTTATGGCACTTTGGCAACAACCACAAGACCAGGTTATACATTTGCTGGATGGTGGACAGACAAAAATGGTGGAAGCCAAGTAACTACTTCGACAACAGTGACAAATGAAAGCAATCATACTCTTTATGCACATTGGAATGAAAATATTTATACGATAGAATTAGATAATCAATCTGCTACAAGCGGTGGTACTGCAACATTATATTTGAAATATGATGTTGGATATTATTTGGATGCAGGATGTAAGAATCTTGCTGACAAAATTAACCCGCCTACAAAAACCGGATATATTTTTAAAGGATATTATACCGGCACAAACGGTGGCGGAGTTCAAATTATAAACGGCAATGGAGAAGTTGACGAGAGTAAAAAGTCTCAGTTTACTTCAGATTCTACTATATATGCAAAATGGACTGCAAATAGATATGTAATTGTTTTGGAACCAAATGGTGGAACATTAAATTCTAATATTAGTAATAATAATGGCAAAATTTATGCTGAATATAATAATGCAACAATGTATTATGGTGGAGTTGACAGCAACAGTGCTGCTGTAAGTTCTACTGACATAAATGCTACACGAGTTGGCTATAAATTTAATGGTTGGTATACGGCTAAAACTGGTGGTACACAGATCATTACTAGCGAAGGTGTCCTTGCTTCTAATGTTTCAAACTATACAGGTGCCAATGGTAAGTGGATAAAAATGTCGGACACTACATTGTATGCTCAGTGGACAAATAGAGGCTATGAAATCACATATAAAGCAAATGGTGGAGAAGGAAACGATCAAAAGCAATCGGTTACTTTTGGAAAAACATTTACAACAAAACCTAATACAACATTTACAAAGACTGGTTATACAATAATAAATTGGAGTACAAATTCTGGTTCTACAACAGGAAATTATACGAGTGTAAACGCTCAGTATACATACAACACTGATGGGAATACAACTTTGTATGCAATTTGGAAGGCTAATAATTATACAATTACATATAACTCAAACTTTGGAACGGCAACAACATCAACACAAACTGTGACATATGGTCAGTCATTTACTACAAAAAATGCAAATGCGTTTGACAGAACAGGTTATACAATAATAAATTGGAGTACAAGTTCTAGTTCTACAACAGGAAGTTATACTGGTGTAAACACTCAGTATACATATAGCACTGAGGGAAATACAACTTTGTATGCAATTTGGAGAGCTAATAATTATACAATTACATATAACTCAAACTTTGGAACCGCGACAACGTCAACACAAGGTGTGACATATGGGCAAACATTTACTACCAAAAATGCAAATGCGTTTACTCGAACAGGATACACAATAATAAATTGGAGTACAAGTTCTAATTCTACAACAGGAAGTTATACTGGAGTAAATACTCAGTATACATATAGCACTGAGGGAAATACAACTTTGTATGCAATTTGGAAAGCCAATACTTATAGTGTAAAATTGGATAGTTATAAATTTGTTGATGGAATTAACTTTAATGGAGGATATATTGACACAGGAATAAAGGCAAGTAGCAATATTTCTGTTTATGTTGAATATTCTGCTTCATCAACAGGTAATTGGCTGTTTGGTGCTAGAACAAACTCATCATCATCAGATATTTATGCATTTTATAATAATTCAGGGACAAGTGTTTGGATGCAATATTACAACCAAGGAAGTGTTGTTGCAGCATCTAATAATACAAATACAAAACACAGCTTGTTTGTTAATAACAAAGCAGCATTCTTTGATGGAAAGCAAATATACGATTTGTCATCAAAAGGATCATTTACATCAAACTATAATATGTTTTTGGGTGGATTGAATGAGTCTGGTTCAAGAGAGTCAAGATATTTTGTGGGGACAATATATTCATTCCAAATTTGGAACAATAATAGTTTGGTAAGAAACTTTGTGCCTGTAGTATCTGAAAAAGGCGTAGGATTTTTAGACTTGGTAGAATACAAATTTTATGGATCTGCAAATGGAATTGCTTTGACAACAGGTACATCAAAATCTGTACAAACATTGACTGCTACATATGATTCAGCAACACTTTCTGATGGATATGCTAAACCTTCAAATACTGGATACACATTGAGTGGTTGGTATACTGAAGGTGGGACTAAAGTTTTGACTGAAGCTGGCGCTTTGGTTGCTGGAGTTTCTGGCTATACAAATTCTTCTAGCCAATGGATAAGAACATCTGGTGAAACATTGTATGCAAGGTGGACTCCTAATACTTACAGTGTATCATTTAACAACAATAATGGCGCAGGTTCAATGTCTCAACAAACATTTACTTATGGTCAAGCTCAAGCATTGAGTGAAAACAAATTTACAAGAACAGGATACACTTTTAATGGATGGTCAACCTCAAGTTCTGGAAGTGTATTGTATTTGGATAAACAATATGTAAGAAATTTGACTGACAGTGGATCTATAACATTATATGCAATTTGGACAGCCAACACATATAAAATCACTTTGGATAGCAAATATTATGCTTCATCAAGTTCTTCTACAGGTTCAAGTGTAAACTCTGCAGGAACTAGTGCTATTTGGTTGAAATATAACACAGGATGGTTGTCTAGTTCTTCTAATAACGAAACTATAAACAAAATAGAAGTTCCACAATATACTGGATATGAATTTGGTGGTTATTATGTTGGAAAAACAGGAACTGGAACTCAAATAATAAACAATCTTGGAGAAATAATAGCTCCAAATACTCAATTCACTGCAGATACAACAATCTATGCAAAATGGACAGCAAATGGTCATACAATAACATACAATTCAAATTATGGAACAAATTCTGTAGTTAACGAATCAATAAAATACAATGATACATTTACTGCAAAACCAAGTAATACATTTACAAGAACTGGATATAATTTTGTAGGTTGGAGTACCGATTCAAAAAATCAATCTTTTGTAGGGCTCCCTGCTGGATCAAACTTTACTGGTTCTGGCAACTTGACTGCTAACACAAATTATGTTTACAAAATAGATGGCAGTGCAACTTTGTACGCTATTTGGTCTGCAAAAACTTATTCTATTGAATTGGTATCAGACGGACAAACTTCTGTAAACACACCTGTTACGGCTACATATGATAGCAATGTAATCAAAAAGGATTCAAACCCAACCAGCCCAACGTCAAGCAAGACTGGTTATACATTTGATGGTTGGTGGACTACTCAGAGCGAAGGCGGAGTTAGAGTTATTGACGTTAATGGTGCTTTCATTGCGGGTGTAAGCGGATACACTGGAGGAAGTGGTGTATGGCAACACGATGGAGATATTACTCTTTATGCAAGATTTGTAGCTACAAACTGGACTATTGTTTTGGCGACAGGAGACAATGCAGAGTCTGGTAAGATAATTCTTGATCAAACAAGTATGAATAATGGATGGAAGTATCCTTCAGGTGCAAGTTCTTCAGGTGGTTATTTCCAAGTAGAAAGAGGGGTAAAATATGATGCTCCTTACCTTCTTCCTTTTGTAGGAGAAGATGGAAAAGCTACAGCAACTGGAAAACAACAAGTTGTATTGCCAGGTTATGAATTTATGGGCTGGGCTACAACTTTAAATTCAAATGGTGATAATTTGGTAAAACCAAATGATACATTTACTGGTAATTTGGCTGACAAGACATTCTATGCTGTATGGAAATTGTTATCTTATACAATTACATACAATACAATGGGCGGAACAATTGATTCTGGCGCAGTATATTCTTATGATGTTACAGTTTCAAAAACTTTGCCTACAGTTGTAAGTAAAACTGGTTATACATTTGCTGGATGGAAAGCAACAAAAGTTGAAGGAAATTGGGTAAAAGATAAGATTTATAACAATACATCTTTGAAAGGAATGTATGGAAATGTAACTTTGGAAGCTCAATGGACAATCAACAGATATCAAGTAACATTCAATGGACACAACGGTTCGTTTGCAGATGGTTCAAACAAAACTGCATGGGTAGTTTACGGAACTAAGGAATATTACACAGACAGTACAGGAACGACTGCCTATACTTTCTTGGTGCCTACAAGAGGTGGATATACCTTCTTGGGATATGCTGGAGAACAAGTTCCAGATGCTGTTTCAAACACGACAAGTTTGGCAGATTATATTAAATATGAAAATTCTCAATTTACAATTATGAAAAATTGGGACATAGCAAACGATGCCACATTGTATGCTGTATGGAAAACCAATACTTATAATATTACTTATAGAGCTAACGGTGGATCTGGCAATGATAAGACTGTGACTGTTACATTTAACGACACATTTACAACAGAGTCAAACAGTTTGTATTCTAGAACAGGTTATATGTTTTATAAATGGAGTACAAGCACAGATGCTGTTGCAGGAAACTATCAAGAAGCTTCTAAAGGATATACTTATACAACAGTTGGTGACACAGTTTTAAATGCTATTTGGAATGCAAACCCTTATACAATTACATACCACTCAAACTTTGGCACAGAAACAACTGTCGTACAAAATGTTGTATACGACCAAATGTTTACAACTTATGCTAGTGACACCTTTACAAGAACGGGATATACTTTTGCTGGATGGAGTACAAGTAAAACTGCTCTTAGTGGATCTTATACAGTAGCTGGTAAAGAGTATCAATATAAGACAGCAAGTGATATACCATTGTACGCACAATGGACTGCAGATAGGGTTGAAGTTGTGTTATCTGCTGATGGAGCAACAATTTATTCTCCTTCAGATTACGGTGCAATTTCAAATAATACTATTTGGGTTCAATATGATTCTAAGAGCATTTATAATGCATCAACCGGAAATGTCACAACAGTTCCTTTGGCTAGAAAGACTGGTTATACATTTAAAGGTTGGTATTCTAGTGCAAATGGTGGAACTCAATACATCAATGAGAACGGAGCATTAAACAACAATTGGACAATTAGCAATAAGACAACTATTTATGCTCAATGGGAAAAGACACAATACACAATTAAATATATTTTGACTGGAGATGCTGTTTTTGCAAAAGGAGTTTCTTCAACTCAAACATATTATTATGGTGACACAATCTACCTTTATGACAATGTTGATCATGAAAGTGTATCTGCACAAATTGTATTGAAAGGTTATACTATTGGTTGGAGAGCTACAAACACTACTGGAGCTTCATCTGCTTGGGAAAACTCTCAATCAGGTAACGTCTTTAATGGTGGACCTATAACTGGTGATTATTTTGGTAATGTTGAATTGACAGCAGTTTTGACACCAATAACTTCTAACATTACTATTAACCTTGTTTTGAAGGGTGGACAAGGACCTAATTCACATACTGCAATCTTTGATAAAGTTGTAAGTAAGATTGAACCTCTTTCAACACAACCAAGCGAAATTACTGATGCTGTTGCTTGGAGAGTTGGTTATACATTTAAGGGATTCTATACTGCTGCAACAAATGGAGATAAGATTTTCAATGCTGATGGTACTGTTGTTTCAAACAGCACTGTAGAAAATTGGTTGGCAACTGGTGGTATTTGGAAAAATCCTAATACAAGAGTCACATTGTATGCACAATGGACTGCCAATACTTATACTTTGAATTACACTGTTGGAACAGGTGTTGACAACATCTCTATTTCAGGTAAGAGCGGACAGATACTTGTTAGCGGAACTACACAAATCACTTATGGTCAATCTGTCACATTAAATGCAACAGCAAAAACAGGTTATACAATTCAAAATTGGACCGCAGGAACAAGTGCAAATCCTACTGCACAAGTTGGAAGTGTTTCAGGTTCTGTTGCTACTCATACATTTACATTTGATGAATCATTGTTTGGAAGTGGAATACAATATTTGCCAACTTCAACAGTTTACTATGTTGCTTCACATTCAAATGCAGCTGAAGTTTCTTACAAAATTCAATACAAAACTCAAAATAAAGATGGAACATATTCAGATCCAACTTTAAAAGTTCAAGGAAAAGCTCAGACTGATTCTAAGTTGACAATAGAACAAGTTTTAGCTGCTGTTGGAGAAATCAATGGTTATCAATATGCAGCCAACAGATATTATGTAGGCGGAAGTACTACAGCTGCTGGAAGCAATGTTCAAGAATTTACCGTTCGCGGTGATGGAACATTGATTATTGAGCTTGACTACAATTATTCGACATATACAATCACATATACTTTTGCTAATGGAGAAGATGGGACTTGGATCAATGGTTCAACTGCTACTCAACAATATAATATTCACAGTGACTTTAATTTGAAGGGAGTAAACGATGTAATAAGAATTGGTTATGTTCTTACAGGTTGGACTCCTAATGGTCAAGGAAACTGGGGAACTTCTGTTCTTAAACAAGGATCAGCAGTTTCAAACGGGAAATACGGCAATGTCACATTGACAGGCGTATGGACCGCACAAACTTATAGTATTTCTTACAACTTAAATAATGGTGCATGGACTCAAGGTTATACCGCACCAACAAGCTACACTTATACTTCAGGTGCAGTTACTTTACCTGCGGCTACAGATGTAAACAGAACAGGTTATTCATTCAGTGGATGGACTGAAACATTTACAATCAAGAATTGGTATAATGGATTTATCAATTTGAAAACTGGCGCTTTTGGACCAGATAGTGGATATCCAAACTCAATTTATTCTGAAGCTATCAGCTTGAGAGCTGGTGTCACATATACAATTACTGGCGGAAATGCAAATGTAAGATGGAGAATCTTTGATTTTTCCGGAAACTATAAAGGAGCCTTGAGCAGTGCTTCTGCTTATACAGCTACAGAAGATTGCGTAGCATACATTATGTTCTTTGAAGGAGCGAGTGCTGATGAAAAGAATTGTGTGATTACAGCAAGCTCAAAGGCTTCATCAATTCCTACTCAAAGTTTGGGTAATAGAAACTATATTGCAAACTGGACTGCAAACAAAATTGAAGTGACTTTGAATGTAAACGATTCTACAAGCGGAAATGGTTCTACAACTGCTACAATCACTCCAAGTTTGACAAACAGCAAAGTTTATATTAAATATGATAGCAAAGACATTTATGAAAGCAGTTCTTCTTCAACAACAATTAAGCCAGTTGCAAGCAGAAATGGTTATTCTTTCAATGGTTGGTATACTGCTGCATCAAACGGAACTAAAGTTATCGATGCAAGTGGAAGTTTGTTGTCTAACTGGACAACTGCAACACCAACAACATTGTATGCACAATGGACTGCAAATACTTACACTATCACATTAAATGGAAATGGTGGAAGCATAACAAGTTTGACAGCTGGAAGCAACATTTCAGTTGCAACAGCAAACTCAAAATTGACAGCTACATTTGATAAATCTGGAACATTTACTGCTGGACTTTCTAGAGCAGGTTATACATTTAAAGGTTGGTTCAAAGAAGATGGGTCAGCTGTTACTGGACTTGTAAACGGAACAATAAGTGGAAGAGAAGGGGTTTATACTTCAACAAATACTTCTGTTTTGAATCTTGCAAATTCTGGAAATATAGATATTTATGCAATTTGGGAAGCAAACTATGTTGAAGTAATCTTGAATGTAAACAAAGGTTCTGGAAGCACAACTCCTACAGTTGCTCACACTACTCTTTATGTAAAATATGATGCTAAATATTCTGAAGCTATCTATGACAAGGCAAATTCTGCAACGACAAAGATTGGTCTTGTTAATGCTTCAAGAGATGGATATAATTTCAGTGGTTGGTGGACAGCTCAATCAAGTGGAACTCAAATAACAAATGATTCTACAGTTGGAGCGGGAGTTTCTTACGATGAAGCTACTGGAACATACAAAATTACATTGTATGCACATTGGACACCAAAACAATTTACTGTGACATACTTCAAAAACTTTGGAGACACAACAACAAGTGCTGCTGACAGTACAAAAGCGACATTTGATCAAAAATATACTGTTTTGAATGTTAATAACTCTCAATTTAACTTTGAAGTTGAAGGTTGGACTTTCCAATATTGGGCAAACAGTTCTACAGGTGGAACAATCTACAATCCTGGAGAAATAACATATACAATAAACGGAAATCTTAATCTTTATGCAATAAGACAAGCAAACTCTTATACAGTAACTTATGATGGAAACGATGGACAATATCAAGGTACTGCAAAATTGAAAGATGGTATGAACAAAGTTGTTGAATATTACTACAACGAAAAAGTTGATATATCATCTAGATATGACAGAACAGGTTATGCTTTCGCTTCTTGGAACACAAAGGCAGACGGAACAGGAACAACTATTTCTGATTCAAACAACATCGGGCTTGTTGCAACTCAAGGAGGAAACATCACTCTTTATGCAATATGGACACCAGGTGCTGTTGATTATACGGTTTACCATTATGTTCAAACAATTGATGCTGCTATAAACAACAGAACAGAATTTACTGTTTCTGATATGTCTAACTATTCTTTGAATGGCAGTGCTGAAACAAAACAAGGAGCAAGTGGTTCTACAATCTCTATTGACACAATCAATTCTTATTATAAGACAATAGCTGGATTTACTAAGTCTTCAACTGTTGTGACAAATGCAAACAACACATTTGTTATCCAAGCTGATGGTTCTTTGAAAATTTACTTGCTTTACACAAGAAATGCTTATTCAATGTCAATTGAAATGCAGACAGGAATCGAATCTGTTTCTGCAACTGCAAGAGACGGACAAACAAGCAAAACAAGAACTTTGACAGGAAACACTGCTTCAAAGACAACTACATTTAGTGGAATTTATTATGGAGAAATTGTTACCGTTTCTGCTGGATTGGTTGCTGGTTATATCAATCCTGCTTTCGCAGTTGTTTCTCCAGAAGACTTGGCACTTTCTTCAAATTCATTTAATATGCCAAGTTCTAATGTAAGTCTTACTGTTTCTGCAACTGCAGGACAAGTATCTTACAAGATCAATGTTTATTTGATGGATGTAAATGGACAATATCCAGATGACAACAACCCATCATCAGTAATCACTGACGGTTTGGTTGGACTTGTTGATACAGAAATCACAATAAGCTCTACAGTTTACACAAAGGCTGGTTTCTCTTTTGACAGCAACAAAACTACAGAAGCTGACATGAAGAAAGTTTTGACAGCAACATATTCTGACGGAAAAGTTGTTGGAACAACTGTATTCAAACTTTACTATTCAAGAAATCAATACACATTGACTATTAAGCCTAATGGCGGTACATATAATGGTCAATCAACTGACACAACAGTTACTGAATATTTTGAAAAAACTTACACTGTAGAAAACCCAGTTAGAACAGGATACACATTCACTAATTGGACTCTTACAGGCGGATTTGGTTCTCTCAGTGGACAAACATTTACATTTGGTGCAGGAAATAGTGTTTTGACTGCAAATTGGAATGCTAATACTGTTGAAGTCACATTAAATCTCAATTATGCTGAAACTACAAAATCTATACCAAGTTATGTTGGTACAAACGGAACAGTTTATATCACTTATGACAGCAAAAACATTTATGCTGGAAGAACTGGTGAATCATATCCTTATGTTGCAGAAGGAGAGGTAATTACTCCAAAAGCACAAAGAAATGGTTACAACTTCCTTGGTTGGTTTGATGAAGCTACTGCTGGAAATATGATTATCAACAGCAATGGTGTTCTTGAAAACAACTGGACACAATCAAGTCTCGATGGAAAAGTTCTTTACGCTCATTGGGAAGAAATTTATTATGAAATCACTTATGTGACTGAAGGTGGAACATTAGACAGTTCTGCTATCCTCTCTTATTCAATTGAAAGCACTGGAGCACTCCCAAGCATAACAAAAGTTGGTTATACATTCATAAATTGGAGAGCTACAGAAGTTGAAGGAAATTGGACTTTGAACACAGAATATCCAATTGGAAAAGCTCTTGGTGGAATGTATGGAAAAGTGACATTGACTGCTATTTGGAAAGCTAATGCTTATAAGATTACACTTGATGGAAACAAAGGCGACGGGACAACGAATGTTTCTATAACACCTTCTAATGGTTTGGTTTATATTGCTTATGCAGATACATCATTCTATACTGCAAGAACTGCTGAAACATTCCCTAATGCTGTTTCAGGCGAAATTGTTAAACCTATGGCAAGTCGTGATGGCTACACATTCAATGGTTGGTGGTCAGAGACAACTGGAGGAGTTCAAGTCGTTTCAAACGCTGGAGTTTTACTTGCAAATGCAAACGGCTTTACTGATGCAAACGGCAACTGGACTTTGACATCTGACACAACATTACACGCTCAATGGATTGCTAAAAACAACATTGTTGTTACATTTGATGACAATATTACAACTTCTTATGAAAAAGACAATGTTTCAGTAAATCCAAGTTCTAAAGTTGTCACATTTAACAGTAATTATGGAGAATTGGCAGAAGCTACAAGAACTGGTTATACATTTGCAGGCTGGTATAAAGAAGCTGCTTGCACAAATCTAATTACTGCTGATACAAGAGTTGAAGATTTCAACAATCACACATTATATGCAAAGTGGACTGCAAACACTCTTACAGTGACATACACAACTCAAAATGTTTCTGTTGATGACAGTTCAACAAAACAATTGGCAACTCACAGTGCAAACATTACTGCAACATTTACAGCAAACGCTGGTTATACATTGCCTTCAAGCATTATTGTAAAGGTTGGAAGCTCTGTAATTGATTCTGGATATACATATTCAAGAACAAACGAAAACAAAACTGCTACTCTTACTATAAATCGTGGTTATATCAACGAAAATGTTGAAGTTATCATCACTGGTGTCGCTGGTATCAATACCGTGACATTCAATTTGACAAACATTAACCATACCGGTGCAGAATCTGCAACAAGTGGTGTTGCTTACAGTGCATATCTCCATAGAGTTTATGGATATGATTTGCCAAACACTATCACAGTTAAAGTAAATGGACAAGATAAGGCGGTAAATACCGATTATACTTATGTAATTGATTCTGATAAACAAAATGCAACAATCACAATCTTTGCTGACAAAGTTGTTGGAAACATTGTTATTTCTGGAACAGGTGTTGCAAAAACTCCTACAGTTACATTTGATGTTAATGGTGGTTCTGTTGGAACTGCAAGCAAAGTGGTAACTTTTGACGATGTTTATGGAACATTGCCAGAACCTACAAAGACTGGTTATACATTTGGCGGTTGGTACACAGAAAAATTGGCAAACAATGCTGATGTTTCTGGAAAAACAAAAGTTGAAGAAACTACAAAAGTAACTAGAGAAGAAAATCACACATTATTTGCATATTGGACTGCAAAAACTGTTGAAGTTCATATTGCAAACATTTCTGGAACAGACAGTGAAGGTACTGTAATGGGTGCTGGTTCTGGAGATTATAGAGCATCTTATAAAACAGGAGATGTTATTACTCTTTCATACTCTCCAAAGATGAACGGAGAAAACGCTATGTTCTCATTCAGTAAATGGGTATTGGGATCTACTTGGGATTCTTTGACCCTTGCTGATGGAATGTATGCAATTTCTGAAACTGATACAGAAAATAGAACTACAATTGAAATCCGTGCTTGCTATACTGTCACATTTACAGCAACTGCTGTCACTGATGGAAAAGTTGCTGATGCAACTGGTGGTGTTGTAAATATTGGTGGAGGCGAAGGTACTCCAACAGGTGCAACAGTAAGCACTTCTTGGCCAACATCCGATCTTAGTTTCGCTCCTAACATTTTTGCAACTGCAAACAATGGATATAGATTTGATGGTTGGTTTACAAATTCTGCTTGCACAGGAGATGCTGTTTCTACAAGCGCTAATTTGCAATATGCAATTTCACATGGACATACAAATCTTTATGCTAAATTTACAGCAATAGATTACACAATCAACTATGTTCTCAATGGTGGAGCATGGGTAATTGGATTTAATCCAGTAACTTCTTATAAGATTACTCAATCAGTTTCTCTTCCAGTAGTTGCAAACTTGACAAAACTTGGATACACATTTGCTGGTTGGTATGAATCAGAAGGATTGACTGGAAATGCAGTCACAGAAATCTCTGTTGGAAACACAGGAGACAAGACATTCTATGCAAAATGGACTGCAAACACATATACAATCAATCTTGACTCTAATGGATCAACTGTTGCCGGAACTGCATCTGTAGAAGCAGTTTATGAAACAACAACAAGACTCACAATCACAAATCCACAGAAGACAGGTTATACATTTGCTGGTTGGACAACAGAACTTAATGGCGGAGAAGTTGTAATCGGAACAGATGGAACTTTGGTTAACTATGTAAGTGGTTATACTAAAGATGGAAAATGGGCAAGAGCAGAAGAAACAACTCTTTATGCTTCTTGGGTTGCTCATACCTATATCATTACATTCAACGGAAATGGTCATACAAGTGGAACCATGAATGACTTGCAAATGACTTATGGCGTAGCTAAAAACTTGACAAAGAATGCGTTTGCAAGAACTGGTTATTCATTCTTAGGTTGGGCTGAAAGCGCTGTAGGCGAAGTTGTTTATACTGACGAAATGCAAGTTATCAACTTGACAACAGAAGACAATGACACAATTGAATTGTTTGCTAAATGGGGCGCAAATACTGATACTCCTTATACTGTAACAATCTATCAAGCAAACACTTCTGGAACTTATGATGCTGTTATTCCAACAACTGACAATAGAACCGGAACAAGTGATGCGACAATTACATTTATCACTTCAAATACTTCTATCACAATTGATGGAAAGAAATATGATTATGCTGGATTTAGTTATGACTCTACAAAAACAGGTATCACAAACGAAACTGTAACTACAATCTCTGCAGACGGAACAACAAATATTGTTGTTTACTTCAGCAGAAATCAATACACTTTGACAATTGATACCAATGGCGGAACTTATGCTGAATCTTCTACTACAATAAGACAATACTATCAAACAACTTACACTGTTTTGGAAGTTAGTCGTGAAGGACACACATTTACTGGTTGGACATTCAATGGTGTTGGTATGTTTGTTCCTGCTTCAAATCTCTATACTTTTGGGGCTGGAAATGACAGATTGACAGCAAATTGGGATGTTGATTCTTATACTTTGACATTAACAAAAGACGAAGGTTTTGAAAGTGTTACCGCAACAGGTGATGGTGTTACTGGCGGAACTAACGGAGTATATCAAGTAGTTTATGGAACTTCTGTAACTATCTCTTACAAACTTTATGGTGGATTCAACTTTAAGGGTTATGAAAGTGCAGACGTAAGCGTTGTTGACAATGCGTTTGTAATGCCAGCAAAAGCTGTTACCGTAAACTTGACATCAAATGAAAATGATTACATAATCAGATTTAATTTGAATGGCGGAACTGGTGCTTCTCAAACATCAGATTTGCAAGCAAAATATGATACACCTATCAAATTGACAACAATCGCTGCACTTGGCTGGTCAAAACAAGGCTATGCATTTAAAGGTTGGGCAACATCTGCCGAATCTACTGTTGTTGCACACACTGACGGACAAGAAGTTTCTAGACTTGCTGAAAGTGGTGTTTACAACTTGTATGCAATTTGGGGCGCAAATTCTTATAAAATCACATTCAATGGAAACAACTCTACAAGTGGAACAATGACCGCTCTTCCTGTTGAATACAATACACAAATCACTTTGACAAAGAATGCTTATGCAAAAACTGGATATACATTTCTTGGTTGGAGCGAAAATAGCAGTGCAACAAGTGCTGATTATGTTGATCAAGCAACATTTACATATTTGAAAGCTGATGATATGGAATTGTTTGCTGTTTGGTCAGAAAATTCTTACACATTGACACTTGATGCAAACGATGCAAATTATCAAGGAAATGCTGTTCTTATTGAAGGAAAGAGCAAAACTCAAACTTTGAAATACACTCAACAAGCTGATTTAAGTTCAATTTACACAAGAACAGGTTATACATTTGCTGGTTGGGCAAATGATGCAAAAGCAACAACTCCTGACTATTTGACAACAGATAAACCAACAGGACTTGTTGAAACAAATGGTGGAAGCAAAACATTGTATGCAGTTTGGGCTGCAGCAGATGTAAATTATAAAGTTGTATATTATGGACAATCATTTGATGCTGCTATGAATGATTTGACAGACTTTACTGTTGACAACAGAAACAACTTTGTTGTTATCGAAACAGAAACAAAGACTGCAAAAACAGACAGTGTGGCAACTTATGAATTTAAATCAATAGATGGATTTACATCTCTTGACACAATGCTTACAAATTCTGGAAACAACTCTTTGGTTGTTCTCGCAGATGGAAGTTTGGAAATTTACTTGCTTTACACAAGAAATTCAAAAAATGTTTCAGTTGAAATTGGAACAGGTATTACAAGCGTTGACATTTCATTCTCAACAAGAGAAGACGGATTGTCATTCTCTTCAAATGATGATGTTGAAGTGTTCTTTGGAGAAACTCTTACAATCACAACAGTTGTAAAAGTTGGATACTCAACAAATGCTACAGTTGAACTTGTTGGTGTCACTGCAACTTCTACAAATCCTACAACATTTACAATGCCAAACAATGAAGTGACAATCAATGTTTCTACAACACCAAACAACAACACTCCATACAAGGTTTACCATTATAAAGAAAACCTTGCAGGTGGATTTGATTTGGCTGAAACAGAAAACTTGACTGGCACAACAGATACTCTTGCTACTGCTGTGGTTAAAGATTATGAAAACTATACTCACGATGCAAGTGTTGACGGAACAAAACTTAGCGGAAACATTGCGGGTGATGGAAGTTTGGAACTTTATGTTTACTACAAACTTGACACATATGAACTCACTTTGACAGCTGACGAACATGTTAAAGGTGTGGCAGCAAATGGTGTTGGAGTAAGCTTGAAAGAAAACAATGTTTACACAATCAAAGTTACTGCAAAAGTTGAACTTTCTTACACTTCAATTGATGTTGGTTATAGCTTTGCTCGTTGGGCTGTTGAAGGCAGTGCCGTAACTGTTTCAAACAACACATTCACAATGCCAGCAAGCAACTTGACAATCAATGCCGTTTCTGAAGCTGTTGGATATCAAGTTATCTACAACGGAAACAATGGTCTTGTAAATGGTGATGAAACATATAATCAAAAAGTTATATTTGATGAACCTACAACAATTCTTTCTGCAAATGTTGCAACAAGAACAGGTTATACTTTCTTGAACTGGAACACTCAACCAAACGGAACTGGAGATGTTTATGTTGCAGGCTCAGCATATACACATACAACTACAACAAATCTTGTGTTGTATGCTATTTGGCAAGCAAATACTTATGATGTAATTTACAATTCAAACAATGGCGAATCACAAACAAAAGTTGACACTGATGGCGCAACTTATGACAGTGAATATACATTCCTTGCAAACACAACTGAAAATGGAATGGGTTGGACAAAGACTGGACACACATTCCTTGGTTGGAGCGAAAACAGTGGTGCAACTGAAGCTGAATACACTGTTGGAAGCAAGTTGATGTATAGAGTGGATAAAGATTTGACATTGTACGCAGTATGGAAAGCAAACACTTACAATATTGTTTATGATGCAAACACTATCTCTTCAAATCAAACTGCTTTGTATGGAAATGTTGAAGGTTCTACTTCTTCAACGCCAGCAACTTACGGACAAAGTGTAACGGTTGCTGACAATGGATTCTCTATCACTGGATATGATTTCCTTGGTTGGGATACAAACAAGAACGCAACAGCTCCTACATATACTGCAGAAAACAAAACATTTGTTTATAACACAGTAGGCGACACAACTTTGTATGCAATATGGCAAGCTAAAACAATTGAAATCACTGTTCAAAAAGATGGCGCCACGGTTGAAACTTTGAGTGTTGTTTATGGAACAGACTACACAAGTCAAAAACTTATTGCAGATGTTTCAAAATACAACAAGACAGGCTACAACTTGACTGGATTCTTTACAACTGCAAATGGCGGAACAATGTTGTTTGACAACAGTGGTGTATTGCAAAACAATGCAACAGCAGAAACAATCATCACTGACAATGGTATTTGGGCTTATGCAACAAATATGACAATTCATGCAAACTATTCACCAAAAGCATACACAGTAACTTTTGATGTTACAACAACAATGCCTGAAGATATAGTTCCTACTTTGCCAGACAATAAGAATACAAAGACTGTATATTATGATCAAACATTTGGCGAAGATAACTTCTGGCCAACCCCAACTCTTGCAGGATATTACTTTGACGGTTGGTCAACAAGCAATATGTATCGTGCTCTTGCTATGCAACAATATGCAAACATTTATTTAGGATTTGAAATAAATGCTTCTATTACTGAAGAACAAATCGCAAGCGTTGAAGCAATAGTAAGAAAACAAGAACAAACAGATGGAAAGACATATATCTTCTCTCGCGGAGAAGGACAAGAAGCCGTAAACTATGTTTATGTAGAAAGAAACACAGACAACAATCAACCAACAACTACTTTGGTAGATGTTACAGTTGTTGAAAATTCTTACATTCGTGCTGAAACAGAAATCACAAGTGATAAATACTTCTTCGCTGATTTGGAAGACGACAACGCAATCACAGTTTATGCAACTTGGATCGGAAGAACTGATATCGCTTATACTCTTTACTACTTAATGGAAGAGTTAAACCCTAAGACAGATGAAAATGTTGACAAAGTTATCGTTTCTGGAAACAAAGAATATCCAGAACTTTCAGAAGGTCAATATGTAAACTATAATGGAACAACATATATAGTTAAGGTTGTTGAACCTCATACTGATGCTCTTGTTGCTGACAAGGTATTTAACTATATTAGAGAATATGATTACACAGGCTTTAAATATAGTGCTTATGAATATCAAGATGATAGCATTGATGGTGATGGATCAACACGCATCTATGCATTCTACACAAGACAAAACTATACTTTGACTTTGGCTACAAGCAAAGGCATTTCTAGTGTAGAAGCTACAGGCGTTGGTGTTTCTGGTGGTGCTGATGGTGTTTACACTGTTAAGTATCAAGCAGAAGTTACATTGATTGCTACTGAAAAAGCTGGTTACAAATTCAATGAATGGGTAAATCAAGCTGGTTATACAGAAGTTGAAGTTGTTGAAAATAAATTCACAATGCCAGATACAACATTGGGAGTTTACTTGACAGCCACTGCAACTGCTCAAGAAGTAAATTATTATGTTGAATATTATCAACAAAATATTGCTGACAATAATTACACAATCTTTCGCTCTAGACAAACCGAAAGAGGAACAACTGATACTTTGGTAGACATTACAAAGTATAGTTCTACAGTTTATGAAGGATTTGTTTACGACCACTACACAGTTGGAATCGTTGATGTTGAAGGTGAAGAAGCAAATGGATCTCTCAATATCAATGGTGAAGGCAACTTGATTATTAGACTTTACTATACAAGAAACAGTTACAACGTTATACTTTCTGCAAACAAAGGTATTGAAAGTGTAAGTTTGACTGGTTCTGCTACCGTAACAAATATAGGAAACACATATAGTGTTAGATTTGGTGACACTATTACTCTTTCTGCGACCGAAAATGCAGGTTATACATTTGCTAATTGGACAAAAGATGAAGGTTGTGCAAATGTAAATATTACAAATGCAAATTCAAAGAATGCTACATTTACAATGCCAGCAGGAAATGTAATGCTTACTGCAAACGCTACAGCAAATACAGACACTGCATATCAAGTAAATTATTATGTTCAAAAGGCAGACAAGACATTTGTTTTGGACAGCGAATTTGATGAATACTCAATTTCAACAAACACTGCAGGCAAGACAGGAACAACAGATACTCTTGCTCCTATCGATACTTTGAGTGAAATTACTTATACTGGAATGAAGTATTCTTACTATACAATTACAAGAACAGGTGTCACAGAGCCTGAAATCAATGGAAGTCTCAACATTGATGGTGATGGAATGCTTGTAATCAATTTGTATTATGTTCGTGAAACATACAAATTGACACTCAACACAAGTGTTGGAATTGCTACAGTTACTGCAAATGTTGGAACAGGAATTAGCAAGGCAGAAGAAGAAAATACTTATGATGTAATGTATAACATCAATGTTCAACTTGGACATACTCTTACAGCAGATGGATATGAGTTTACAGGCTGGGTTGACAGTGCTGAAGATAACAAGGTCGTTGTTGACAGCTCTGAAAGATTTGTAATGCCAACAAGATCAGTTGTTTTGACTGCAACAGCAAATGCAAATCTTTACACAATCACATTGCATGGAAATGGTGGACTTACAGCAGATTCAAAAGACACATTTGATGTTTCTGCAACTTATGATGCTAATGTTACTTTGCCAGTAAATCCATTTACAAAACCTGGTTATACATTCTTGGGTTGGAGCACAACTGAAGGCGAAGATGCTGAAATTGTTTACGAAAACCAAGCAACATTCAAATATGAAATCGCTGATGATTCTGATTTGTATGCTGTATGGGGAGAAAACACATACACAATTGTTTACAATTCAAACAATGGTTCTGGAACAATCGCTGACACTGTTGCTACTTATGACACTGCTGTTCAATTGAATGCAAACACATTCACAAGAACAGGTTATACATTTGCTGGTTGGTCAACAGATCCAAAAGCTACATCTTTTGAAAATGTTGCAAACGCTACAACAAAAGGTATCTACTTTGATGGAACAAATTATTCTGCATACAACTTGACTGAACAAGGAACTATAACAATTTATGCAATTTGGTCAGAAAATTCTTATACATTGACCCTTGATGGAAATGATGATATTGGATTGTATCAAGGCAGTGCAGAACTTATTGATGGAAAGAGTGCAACACAAACTCTTAAATATGAAACAGAAAATGCTGATTTGACTTCTGTTTATACAAGAACAGGTTATACATTTGTTTCTTGGAACACTGAAGCTAACGGAAGCGGAACTTCTTATCTTGCAAATGAAACTCCAAACAAGTTGGTATCAACAAATGGTGGAAAAATTACATTGTATGCAATTTGGAAAGCCGTTGAAGTAAATTATAAAGTTGTTGTTTACGAACAAAAAATTGATGCTTCAAGTGATGAAAAGAATGATACAAACTTTACATCTGTATCAAGTGAAACTTACACAGCATTGACAGATTCTTCTATAACAGTAAGTGATTATGTTGTTGTTAAGACAGGATTTGAATATGCTGGATTTACTACAAACAAAGGAAACTCTGTAATTGTTGTTGCAGATGGAAGTTTGGAAATCAGTTTGTGGTATACAAGAAATACTTACAGCCTTACTGTAAACAAAGTAAGTGGAGATAACGGAATTGCAAGTGTTGAAGGAAGTGGCGCTTATGACTATGACAAACAAGTGACAATTTCTGCAACAATCAATGAAGGTTATACATTTGCTGGATTTACTTCAAGCAATCCAGACTTGATTGCTAATATTACAAGTGGCTGGACAACACAAGGAAATGTTTATTCTTACACATTCAAGATGCCTGCTGGAGATGTTGTTTTGACAGCAAGCACAACAAAGAATGCTAATACAAAATTCAATATTGTTTACCTCTTTGAAAGTCTTGAAGGTAAATTTGTTGAAGATGAAAGTCTTTCTGCAACATTCGCAAAAGTTGGTTATGGACCAACAGAAAGCGTAATCACTCGTGAGATGATTGAAGAAGCAAACAAAGGTTCTGAAGAAACAGGTTCTATACCAACAGTTAAAGGTTTTAAATTTACTAACTTTGGTATTTTGAATGGTGAAACATATTATTCAGTCACAATCAATGGTGACGGATCAAGTGTAGTAAATGTTTACTATGCAAGAATGTCTTATACATTCACAGTAAACTATTATTATGTTGATACAACAACACCTATCACATCTGCATTCTCAATCACATTGAAACATGAAGAAACTTATTCAAAAGATTCTCCAGTGATCATAGGTTATACAGCAGATAGAGATTCTGTATCTTGCAAGATTGACGGTGATAATATTGTTGAAAATGTTTACTACACAGCAAACAAATATACAATCACTTATGATGCAAATGGTGGAGAAATTTCTCCTTCAACTCAAGAGTTTACAATTGAAAATGATATCAACTTGGCACAACCAACACGCACTGGATTTACATTTGCTTATTGGTTGGTAACAAAAGTTGATACTGAAACATCATTCCATATGGACGAACAATTTACAACAATGGTAAACAAAGGCGCTTATGGAAATGTGACATTGACAGCACAATGGAAAGCTGAAACAAACACAATCACTTACCATTTGTCTAATGTAGAGCTTGTAAGTGGACCAGAAAACAACGAAATCGCCAGTGGAGTTGATTTTGAAGCAGAAGTTTCTGCAAACACTGGTTGGACACTTCCTACAACAATTACCGTTGTTATAAACGAAAGAACTTTGGATGCTGATGCTGATGAATACACTTACGAAAACGGAACAATCTCAATTGACGGAGAATTGGTTGTTGGAGATATTGAAATCACAGTAACTGCAACAGCAAACAGATACAATGCAATCATCAACACAACAAACACAACAGTAAGTGTTGACAATACTGATTATAAAGATTCTATAACTCAAGAAGTTGCCACAGGCACAACTTTGACAATTTATGCTAAGGCAAACACTGGTTATGGAAGAAGTGGAATTGTATTTACTGTAACAGCTGGAAAGGCTACAATCAGTGAAGTTTCTGAAGAAAATGGAGTTTACAGCGTTGAAGTAAGCGACTACACAGATACATTTACTATTATGGCTACTGCTACAATCAACAACTACACATTGACAATCAATCCTGTTGGTGGAAACTATGAAGGTAGCACTGAAGTTGTTGAAATAACAAAGAATTACAATGATACTCTTACAATCTCTGACCCAGTTCTTACTGGATACTCATTTAAGGGTTGGACTCTTACAGCAACTGCTGGTGGAGAGGCAACTGGTTCATTTGTTGACGGAACTTATACATTCGGCGCAGGAAATGATACATTGACTGCAAATTGGGAAGTTAACAGATATAAAGTAGTTATTGACCTCAATGATTCTGTTGCTGGAAATGGTTCTACTATCGCAACAAGCAGTGTAGGAACTGTAAACAATGGAAAGGTTGAATTGTATGTAACTTATGGAACAACTTATGCTGAAATGTATTTGAACAGTGTTGTGACTGCAGAAGAAATTGCATACAGCATTGATGATATTGTTGTTGAAAGAGAAGGTTATACATTCAACGGATTCTATACAGAAAGAATTATTCTCGGATCTTCAGTATCAGGACAAAAGATTTCTGCAAGCACAAGTTTTGCAACTGCAAACAATGACACAGTAATCTATGCTTATTGGACAACAAACGACAACACAACTTATACTGTTTACCATCGTCAAGCAAATGTTGGAGTTTATGACAACTTTACAGATGAAAACACTACTTTGGTTGACACAGATGATTTGACTGGAGAAACTGACAGTGTTGTAACTCCTGCAACAAAGAATTATGATGGATTTAAATCTCCTGTTGTTCAAGAATTGACAATCACTGCTGATGGAAAAGCATCTATCACTTATTACTATGCAAGAGAAGAATACTCTCTTACATTGGAAGCTGGAAATGGTGTTGCAAGCATTGGTGCAACAGGAACAGGTTTGATTGAACAAGTCGCTGAGGGCGATGTAAATGCAAAAGTTTACCTTGTTCAATATTATGCAACCGTTTCTCTTACAGCAACTGCAAAGACTGGCTACTCTATGACTGGATTTGAAGGTTATGAAGTAAACGGCTTGCAATTGACAGAAGAAAACACAATGGCTACTGCAACAATGACAATGCCAAATTCTACAGTTCAATTGGTTGCAACAGCATCTGCAAACAGATATGTTGTAAGATTGAATGTAAATGCAGAAAATGACAATGTTGTTAGCGCTAATGCTGATGCACAAGTTGTTGACGGAATTATCACATTGTATGGAGAGTATGACGGAACATATGGAACTCTTTATACAGCAGATGGAAAGGCTGTCACACTTGCAAGTCTTGCTCTTAAAAGAACAGGACACACATTTGCAGGTTGGTTTACAACTGCTATTGAAGCTGATGCAGATACAACAAGTGCAACTGAAATCACTGCAACAGACAAGTTTACTCTTACTGCTGAAAGTGAAATCTATGCTTATTGGACAATCAATAGTTATACTTTGACTGCTCAATATGTTTACTCACAAGACAGCATTGAAGGTATTGCTGGAACAAAAGCATTTGAAGATAAATCTATTACTGTAAAATACAACACTGAAGCATATATTGACAGCCCAGTTCTTTATGGTTATAAAGCTGATCAAACAAGAGTTGGATATGCAAATATGCCAGCTGGTGATAAAACAATCACTGTGACATACACAGCAAACGAATATACAATCACTTATGATGAATTGGGTGGAACAATCAGTGGTGTTGCCGGAACAGATTACACAACAACATATACAAAAGAAGTAGTAATCAATCTTCCTACAGTCAAGAAAGAAGGCTACACATTCACAGGTTGGAAAGTCACAACAGCAGGCAGTGATTTGGCATTGGGAAATTGGAAAGAAGGAGACATCTATTCTGAAAATTCAATCCCTGCTGGAATGTATGGAAATGTGACATTGACAGCTGTTTGGACAGAAAATACAAATACAGCTTACACAATCAATATCTGGAAACAAACAACCGCTGGTGGTGACAACTATGAAAAACAAGTAGTCACACGCAATGATGGAACAACCGATAGAGAAATCACTGTTGTTAAGAGCGGAACAGGTGTTTCTGTTAAAGATGTGATTTATGCTCCAGACGGATTTACTTATGAAGAAACAAAGACAACATCAAACAACACAGTTGAAGGAAAGTTTATTGTTAAAGCTGACGGAACTTTGGAAATTGATGTTTACTTTGCAAGAAATCAATATACTTTGACTATTAACAAACAAGAAGGAATTTCTAGTGTTAAAGTCAACGATGCTGAATTTACTACAGGACAATTCTATTATGAAGCAAGCATTAAGATTGATGTAGAAGTTGCTAAAGGATATGCTTGGAACAACTTTGCAGTTTCAGGAACAGAACTTACTGGATTTGATGCAAGTGCATTGAGTCAAACAGTAACAATGGGTCTTGGAGATGCAACTCTTACTGCACAAGCTACAATCAGAAGCTTTACATTGACAATCGATCCTGCCGAAGGTTTGTATAATGGCAGTGAAGAAATCTTTAAAGTAACTCAAAACTATGCAAGCACTTACACAGTTTTGACACCTGCAAGAGAAGGTTATACATTCACTGACTGGAACAAGAGTGCAAACTTCTATGGAAATCTCCAAGAAAGTGAAAATGGTTATGTTTACACATTCGGTGTAGGCGATGACACATTGACTGCTACTTGGGAAGCTAATAGATATGCCGTAATTTTGAATTTGAATGATTCTAACTTCAACAATGGTTCTACAACTGCAACAGTTGAAGTTATGACAAACGGAAATGTTGATTTGAAAACTCTGATCAACAAGGGAACCCTTACCCTTTATGCAACATATGATTCAGACTATTCAATCCTTTACACATCAGCTAAAGGCACAGATTATGTTGAATTTGCTGACATCTTGGCATTTACAAGAGATGGATATGACTTTGTAAAATGGTCTTCAAATGTTGATGGCAATGATGAAATTTTGAGCAGTGAAATGTGCGACACAACTGTTGCCACAACAATTTATGCAATCTGGAATGCAAAACCATTTACTCTTACAGTTGACAAGGTTGACAATGTAAGTGTTGATGTTGTTGGTGCAACTCCTGTTGCTGAAACAGAAAATCAATACACAGTTGTATTTGACAGCAATGTGACATTGACAGCAAATGTTGATGCTGGATATCACTTCAAGAATTGGACTGTTGATGAAGTAGAAAAATCTACTGAATTGACTTACAACTTTAAGTATCAAACTGCTAGTGACATCACTATTAGAGCAAATATTGAAGCTAACCAATACACAATTCACTATGATCCAAATGGTGGAGAAGGTATGATTGCTGATCAAACTGCAACTTATGGTGTTTCAATCAATTTGAGTGATGGCGCTGGATTTAGCAGAAACGGATATACACTTACTGGATGGGCTTATGAAAAACAGAACTATTCTCTTGGCGCTTCTGTTTCCGATTTGACAACAATCGAAAATGGCAAAGTGACAATTAAGGCTGTTTGGGAAGCAAATGCTTATAATGTTGTATTTGACACAAACGAAGGCTCTACTGTTGAAGACTTGTCAGCTGTTTATGACAAGGCAGTTGAAATTGTTGGAGAAACAACAAAAGTTGGTTACAACTTCCTTGGTTGGTCAACTGAAAACGGAGACAGTGCAAACTTCAATACCGTTTCAAGCATTGAAGGTTATGCAGATTTGACTGCATACTTGATTGGAGAAAATGCCGAAGCAGGAATCTACAAGTTTAATTCAAAATATTATGTATTCAATTTGACAAGTGAAAGAGATGGCGAAGTTGTTGTTTATGCAATTTGGGCTGTTGGTGTTGCAAACTATAGAATTGAATATTATTTGGAAAACCTTGAAGGTGGATACACAACTGCTGATGAGACATACAGCAAGACAATCGAAAGCACAACAGGAACAGAAGTTGAAATTGAACAATTGACAATCGAAGGATTTACTGTTGATCTCAACAATGAAAACACTGTTTTGAGTGGAATTGTTGCTGGAGATTCTTCACTTGTATTGAGATTGTATTACACAAGAAATACTTATACGGTTGAATTTGTGACTCCAAGTCTTGGAATTAAATCAGTTTCAGGAAATGGATCATACAAATATGATGCTTCTGTTGAAATTTCTGTTGAAGTTTCTGACGGATACGAACTTGCTCAAATCACTTATGGTGAAGATGGCGTGTTGACAGCAGATGATTTGCCATACACATTCAACATTTCTGAAAATATGACATTTGTTGTTACTGTAACAGCATTGCCATATGAATATAAAGTTAGATTCAACTTTGAAAACTTGGCTGGAGATGGTTATGACACAGATCCAGAAGTTGCTGATGAAACATTTACAGCACTTGTTGATAAAGAAATCACTTATGACATGATTTCTGAAAAATTGGTAGAATTTGATGGATTTACTTATGACAGAATGGAAACAGGTTTGACTGTAAAACCATCAGTTGAAGATCCTACTATTGTCAATGTATATTACACAAGAAATAGTTATACTTTGACATTGCAAACAACTAAAGGTGTTGAAAGTCTTTCAGCACAAACAAACGCTTATGTTGTTGAAATTACAGAAGATGTTCCTGAAAATGAAAAACAATATTCTGTAAAATTTGGTGCAACTGTAAATCTTGTTTATAAGATTAGACAAGGCTTTGAGTTTGATGGTTGGTCTTCTGAAATCGTAACCGGTGATGCAGAAACTGGTTATATGATTGCAAGTATGCCAAGTCAAAACTTGACAATTTACATCAATGCAACAACATTGAAAGTTAACTTCAAAGTTCATTACTACCTTGAAAAGATGAGTAGTAGTGGTGGCGATGACTTTGAAAATGATTATGTTTATGACAGTGAAGAAATCAAACAAGGCTACACAGATGAAGTAATAGAAAGTGTTGAAGATTTGAATCTTAAGACATTTACAGGATTTACTTACTCAACATTTGAAGATGGTGTAGTCATTACTGGAGATGGAAATGCTGTTCTTAAAGTTTACTATTTGAGAAGCTCTATCAACTTGACTGTTTCAATGACTGAAGGTATTGCCAAGGTTGTTGCAACTGCAAGTGGTGAAGATGGCGCTTACACAATTTCAAAAGAATTTACTGCTCAAGAAACAATTTCTGTTAAATATGGTGCAAGAGTTGAATTTACTTATCAACTTGTTGAAGTTGACGGTAAGTCAGGATACACATTTGCAGGATGGACTGGTGGCGTGCAAGAAGATGCCGGCACTTACTATATCACTGTAGGTGTTGAGGCTTTGAGTGTTTCTGCAACTGCTACAAACAATCCTTATGTGATTACATTCCATGGAAATGGCGGTAAGTATATTAGAGTTGTTGAAGAGGCAGAAGGCGAAGATGATAATGCCGTAACTGAAGAACTTACAGAATTGACACAAAATGTTGTTTATAACAGAAATGTAAAATTGAATGCTAACTTGTTTAGCTATGTAGGATACATTTTCCAAGGTTGGTCAACAGATCCAAAAGGTGGGGTTGAATATACCGACGAACAAGAATTTGTTTACGAAATCATTGGTGGACTTGATTTGTATGCCGTTTGGAAACCAGTTAAATACAATGTTGAATACAACGGAAATGGTGGCGAAGGCACAATGACAGGACACACAGATGTGCTTTATGGAAGCGAATTGACTTTGAATAAAAATCAATTCACTCTCACAGGATACACATTTAATGGCTGGAGTTATGAAGCTGATGACACTCAAATTGTGACAATAAGCAAAGATACCGCTACTGTTTCTAACTTGACAGCAACAAATGGAAAGACTGTTGTGCTTTATGCAGTATGGCTTGAAAATACTTATACTTTGACTTACAATTCAAACTACTCTTCAGTGACAACCGAAGTTGAAGATAAATTGTCTGATCCAGAGACTTATAAATATACTCAAGACATCGTCCTTAAAGATGCTTCTGCAACAGAATTGCAATTTGCTGTAAAGGGATACAAATTTGTTGGTTGGACAAAAGATCCAAAAGGAACAGAAACATTGTTGCATGTTGGTGAAATTGTAAACAGATTGACAGATGTTGCTGGTGGAAACATAGTGCTTTATGCAGTATGGACTCCTATCGCATACAACATTGCTTTCGACAACAATGGTGGAACTGGCGAAATGGCAAACATTAAAAATGTGCTTTACGACACTGAAGTTAAATTGACAAAAGCAACATTCACAAAGACAGGTTATGACTTTGCCGGATGGACATACATTGATGATGAAGGTGCTTCTCATGATTATGTTGATGAAGACACAGTTAAGAATTTGACTGCAGTTGACGGAAAGACTGTTATGTTGGTTGCAAAATGGACAGCAACAGTTTACACAATCACATATCTTCCAAACGAAGGAACATTTGATAGCTCATTGACTTTGGAAGCGGATGGATCATATAAACAAACATTTACAATTGAAGAAGATATCACTTTGATTGATGGAACAAAATTGACCAAAGTTGGATACACTTTGATTGGATACACTTACAGCGAAGTTGAAGGAAACTGGTCTGAAGTGACAGATGGGGATATCTCTTTTGAAATCCTTGATGGAAACATGATCAGCAAAGGTGTTTATGGAAATGTGACATTGCAAGCTAAATGGCTCGTAAATCAATATACTCTTACAATCAACTACAAGTATGAAGGTGCTGAAGAATACTTTGACACTTACACAGCTGAAGTAGATTATGGTGCAGAATACAGCGTAATGTCACCAAGCATTGAAGGATACACACCAACACCAGCAACAGTTTCTGGATTTATGGATTCTGTAGATGGAAAAGTTGTTGAAGTTGTATACTCTGCAAATGTTTATGATGTCACATTTGACCTTAACGATCAAACAGGTTCTTCTACAGCTGAAATATCATACAACACAGTAAAAGTTGTATATGACAGCACTTATGCTGAAGCTTATGTTGAAGTTGAAGATGCAGAAAACTTGACTGTTGGACTTCCTACACCAACAAGAACTGGTTATACTTTCATCGGTTGGTATTTGAATGCTGACCTAAATGAAGCTGGTCTTATTACAGGAGAAACTGTTGTTAAGATAACAAGTGCAACTACATTGTTTGCTAAATGGACAGCAGATAGCAATACAAAATATACCGTTGAATATAAATTTGAATCTCTTGATGATGCAGAAGTTTATGAGCTTAACGAAACATTGCAACCAAGTCTTGAGGGATTTGGAACAACCGATACTCAAGTGACAGAAGAAATGGTTATGGCTTTGACTTCAAATGCTTATCCAACAATTTCTGGATTTACATTTGATAGAACTATACTTGCAACCATTACTGCTGACGGAAATGCAGTTGTGACTGTTTTGTATTCAAGAAATTATTATACTTTGACTTTGAGCATTGAAGATGGAATCTCTGTCTTTACAGCTTCTGCTCAAGGAACATCACAAGTTGAAGACTTCTATATTAGTGTTGTTGATGAAAACATTTATAGAGTAAGATTTGAAGCAAATGTTGTTCTTTACAATGAAATCTCTGACACTGGATATATATTTGGTGAATATACAAGCAACGAAATTGACTTGTCAGATTTGGAAGATGGTTCATTTAAGATGATCTCTGGAAATGCAGAAGTGACTGCAACAACAGATCCAAAACCATATACAATTACATTCTATGGAAATGATGGAACAACAACTGAAGGATTGAGTAGTTATACACAATCTGGAGAAGATGTCGTTTATAAGGCTTCAGTGACATTGACTGAAAACTTGTTTGCAAGAGAGGGATACACATTCTATGGTTGGGCATTGACTGAAGAAGATGCTGACAATAGAGTTGTTGATTATATAGACAAAGACAACTTTGTAATGACAACATACAGTGAAAATGTAGATTTGTATGCTGTATGGCGTCCAATCGGATATGACTTAACACTTGAAGGTGATGCTGGTATTGATATTAGCAAAGCTGTAGTTGTTGTAAATGGCGAGAAGATCGAACTCGAAGACAAGATGTTGGTTAACTATGGTAGCATGGTAAGAGTATATTACACTTACACAGATGAAAATGGCACAACAACAACTCTTAGAGGTGGTTATGACTTTGCTGGATTTATGATTGGAGAAAGCGTTGTAGGAACTGGTGAATACTATGAATTTGAATTCCATGGCAACACAGTTGTCACTCTTACAACAACTCCAAGAACAGATACTAGATTTAAAGTCGTTTACCAAATTAAAGATTTTGTAACTGTAGGTTATACAGATATTGAAGAAGTTATCTTTAAAAATGGTACAACAGACATTGCTGTTTCAAACGAATATTTGATGAGTTTGAATGCAATAAAGACTTATGAAGGTTATATCTATACTGCATTTGCAGATCAACTTGGAAGCAGTACAGTAACTATTAAGTATGGAAATGACACTGAAGAAGGATATGCTACTACTATTTACATCAAATATAACAGGCTTCCATATAAATTGACATTGAATACTTCTGTTGGAGTTCAATCATTTATACCTGTTGAAACAATCAGCGGAACAATTACCAGAATTGAACAAGATTATCAAGTATTCTACGAAACACCATTCAATCTCAGTTTGACAATGTTTAATGGATACACATTTGATTCATTTACCGTTGTTGCTCAAAAAGCACAAGGCTCTGTTGACCTTGATGACGGAGAAGAATGGACATTGACTGCAGGCGAAGGCGGATATTATTACGGAGATGTAAAAGTATTAAGTCTTGTTTATGATGCAGAAAGCGGCGTTTATGTTGTTGAAATGCCTGCTTATAACATTACTATTTCAACAAACAGCTCTGCAAACACATATCAAATCATCTATCATAGAAACTTGAATGATGAAGACACAGAAACAGCTGAAGATGATGTTGTGTTTGATACTGCTTACACAATCAAACATGCAAACACATTGACTTGGAGTAAACCTGGTTATGAATTTGTTGGCTGGGCAAACTCTAAAGAAAATGCAGATTTAGGAAATGTTGTTTATAGTTATGTTGACACAAATGATTTACCATTTGATGCTTATACTTATGATTACGACACAGAACTTTGGGCTGTATGGACAGCAACTGACAATGATTATACAATTGAGTATTATTTTGAAACTCTTGACGGACAATTTAAAATTGATGACACATTCACAAAGGTATATACAGGCAAAACTGATGACTTTGTTGAATATGAAACAATAGACAAATATGGTTTTGAGTTTGATGCTGAAAATGAAAACAATGTTCTTAGTGGAAACATTTTGCCAAACGATGCTCTTGTATTGAAAGTTTACTATAAGAGAATTTGGTACACATTGACTGTAAATGGCGATATCGGTATCATGTCAATCAGTGCAGAAAGTGATTATATTTCAGAAGAGTCTTATGCTGAAGCTAAATTTACTGCAAAAGTAAAACATGGTGCAACAATCACTCTTGGATTTGAACTTAATCCTGGTTATAGATTTGACAAATATCAAGAAAGTTCAAGCACAGGTGTTGATGTTTCTAGTGGTACATTTACAATGCCAATTTCTGACATTTCAATCAATTTGATGACAACTGCAAACACTTACCACATCACATTTAAAGGAAATGGTGGAACATATTTTGATGAAGTTGAAAGTGTTGAGAAAGATTCTTATACTCAAGACTTTGTATACATGACTTCTTCATATTTGACTGCTGTTAAATTTGAAAGAGATGGATACACATTCAAGAATTGGACAATCACAGTTGATGCTGAAACAACATTGACTTTGGAAGATCAAGAATTGTTTGAATACAATGTTGTTGGAGATTTGGAAGCTGTCGCTGTTTGGGAAGCTAATCCAGATACAAAGTACACGGTAAATTACTATGCTCAAAAGATTGACGGAAGCTATGAGTTGGTTGACACAATTGAGCTTCAAGGGTATACAAATACTGAAATCACTGATGAAATGGTTCAAGCAGGATTTGCTCAAGTTGATATAGCAAGAGAAGGATATATCTACAACGGAATCAGAGAAGATGCTCCTGTAATTTCAGGTGATGGATTGACTGTTGTTAATGTTGAATACAACTTGGCATCATTTGATGTTGTGTTTGATTTGACTGATGAAAGTGGCGAAGTTGCTACTGGAATCTCAAGTGTTGAATTTGTTTACAACACTACAGAAGGTGAAGACAAGACTGTTGCTGTTTCAAACGGAACTACAGTTTCTGTTCAATACACAGCAAACTTCAAGATCAAAGTTGAAACACTTGCTGGATATACTTTGAAACAAGTTGTTATCACTGCGTTTGAATTTAGTGATACATTTACAGCAGAAGATGCAGATGAATTTGGTTATATCAATTTTGTAATGCCAACAAATGCATTGGAAGTTAAAGTTGAAATCGAAACAGAAACTTATACAATCACTTACCATAAGAATTTGAATGGAGATGACACAACAACTCAATATGTAAGATACATGCAAGAAAATGTACAACTTTCTGAAATGTTTGTTGAAACTGGATATACTTTGCTTGGTTGGTCTGACAGCGTAGGCGGACAAAAAGTTGTTTACGAAGTCGGTGGAGTTATAGATGTTTATGACAGAACCGAAGGACTTGATTTGTATGGCATTTGGGAAGCTAACAAATATACAATCAAATACAATGGAAATACTAGTGTTGGAACTATTGAAGATCAAGTTGTTTCTTACAACGAATTGGTAGAACTTGCTGATGGCTCTGCATTTGAAAAGACTGGATTTACATTTAAAGGTTGGTCACTCAATGCAGACACAAAGACTGCTATTGAAGTTGACAGTAAAGATGAAATTCAACATTCTGGAATTTACTATGTGACTGGCGAAGACAAATATTATGCATTAAATCTTGCCGGAGAAACTGTTCAAAACAGCGAAGTGACAATTTATGCATATTGGGAAGCTTTGAAATACAAAGTCACCTTGGCCTTTGCTGAAGATAGTGATACAACTTATGAAGTTGGAGAATTTGAATACGAGCAAGAATACAACTTGCCAGCATTCAATACTCTCAACTGGACAAATGTAGGATATGAGTTTGTTGGTTGGTACTATTTGAATGATGAGGGCGAAAGAGTTGAAATCCGTTGCGGAAAAGATGAGACTCCTGCAGTTTCTAACTTGACTTTGGTTGAAGGTAAAGAAGTCATGATCTATGCTATTTGGGGCAAGGGCATGACAACATTCAAGATTAGAATTTTGCTTCAAACATTAAATGGGAATTATGGTGAAACAGAAGGAAATTATGTTGATGTTGAAGGAAATCAAATAGAAACTGAAACCACTGTGACAAGTGAAACCGCTTACAACACATTTATCTATGGCACAGAATATCAAAACATAACAGGTTTTGCTTATGATGAAAGTCATGAACAAGACAGAAAGGTAGTTGCAGGAAATGGAACAACAACTGTTTTGGTTTACTATGCAAGACAATATTACGAACTCACAATCAACAAAGGTACAAACATTGAATCTGTTTCAATCACAACATCTACAAATTCTCATTCAATCAATAGAGAAGATAAAGGATATGTAGTTTATAATGTTAAGTATGAAGATAAGGTTACAATGAGTTTGCAAGAAGCAGCTGGTTATGACAATGGATATTTTGAAATTGACATAGCAAGTTCTGTTGCTGGAGCCAAGTTGGAAGCAGATGGCGTTTCTCTCTACATGAAGGGACAACAAGATGATGTTCAACTTGCAGGAAACATCACTGTAAACACATTTGCTGTTGCAAACAAAGATACTAGATACACTATTGAAGTTTATAAACAAAACCTTAACTCAGAATATGATTCAACTCCTACCTATACAACTTACTCAACAGGTGAGACAGGTACCGAAATTGATCAAGATGCTGTAAAAGCTTTGGTTGAAGGTAATGAATCTTTTGATTTCAATGGATTTGCTTACGCAACAACCTCATTTGCAAACGGAAATATTATTGCAGGCGATGGCTCAACTGTTGTAAGACTTTACTACACAAGAGAACATTATGAACTTACATTAAACATCATCAACTCCAACGCTGTTGTTACAGATGCTATTGACAGCAGATATTTGTTTGAAGAAGAAATAACTCTTGTATTTACTTTGAATAAAGGTTATTCTTTGGATAAAGATACAGAATTTACAATCACAAATGTAGATGGTGAACCTGTTGAAGGAATTACTTTTGAAGTTTCTGAAGCTGACAATGATTTAGGAACAAAAGATTATACTGTTGTTATTAAGATGCCTTACCAAAACATCACACTTAATGTTTTGCCTGAGACAAACAAAGACACAGTATATAAAGTAGTTTATATGTTCCAGACAATTGACCTTGGCACTTCTTATGAAGAATTGGAAGAATATCCAAGTGTTATTAAGACTGGCGAAACAGAACATATCATTACAATAGAAGATCTCGAACTTGATTCTATAATGGTTGAAGGATTTGCTCTCAACCATACAAGTGTTGACACAAGTGAAGTTGCAATTGCTGGAGATGGTTCAACTATTGTTTATGTATACTATGACAGAGTAAAACATACTGTTAGCGTTGAATTTATCGATGAAATGAATGGTATGGTAGATGATTCGTTTAGCATTATGGTAAACGGCGCACCTGCTGTTGGAAGTGGTGTATATGAATATAGTGTTGCCTATGGTCAAACAATTGAAGTAACATTCGAACTTTCTGCAGGGTTCACATTTGCTGGATATGAAGTAAATGGTGAACTTCAGATTGAAAATGTAAATGGTGAAAAACTTACCTACACAATGGGCGATGAAGATATCACTATTACAATCACAATCATTGCAAACAACAACACTCAATATAAGTTGGAATATTATAGAGAACAACTTGTTGGTGACTCTGGAGCTACAGTATTTGAAAAAGCCTTTGAAGCTACAAAGACTGGCACAACACATCAATATTTTGCACCTGAAAGAATAATGTCAGACTTTATTGAAAATGTTGCTAACGTTGCAGGATATCAAGAAGGTATGTTCACAGGATTTGACTATGCTTATTACACAGTCACAGCTGCTGGTGAAGACGCTACTGACTTTGCTTATATCGCTGGAGATGGCTCTACAGTATTTAAATTCTATTACATCAGAAAGATGATCAACATCTCTATTGAATATGACAAAGACCAAATCGCTTCTGTAAGTGGTGAAGGATCTTATGCTTATGGTTCTGAAGTTACTGTTACGGCAACTGCAAAACCTGGATATAAGTTTGATCACTGGTTGATTGATGGTGAAGAAATCAGAGAAGAAGAATACACATTCGTTATTGACAAAGAAGTTGATATTGAACTTGTTGTAGTTTCTGATGTTGGCGAAGCTAAATATGTTGTAGAACATTACTTTGAAGTTTTGGACGAAGGTTATGAAATGAGATATTCAGATGAAATGACTGGAGTCACAGAAAGCGAAATTGATGTTGACAGTTTGATCAAAACTGAAGGCGGATTTGAATATTCTCATACAGAAAATGGAGAAGCTCCTTACTATGTAATGGGAGATGGCTCTACTGTTGTTAGAATTTATTACAACTTGAAGAGTGTGACATTTACAGTTTCATATTCAAGCGGAATCAAATCAGTAACAGTTGAAGGCTACAACAGTGCCGATGATTTGGAACTTATTGGCTACGATCCTGTTGGAATGGTTTATACATATCAATCAAAATATACAAAGAGATTGAGTTTGAGTGTAGAACTTGAAGCTGGATATGAATTGTATGGATGGGTATTGAACAACAACAAGACTCCTGAAAACAATTCAAATCAATCTCGTGGATACTTGTTTGATGTAATAAACGAAAACTTCACTTTGAAGGCAGTTGCTATAACAAAACAAATTACAATTAGATTTAATCCAAACAATGGCACAAGCGAAGTTATTGAGATGCAGGCATACTACAACACAACAATTCGTTTGAGAGAAAACACATTCACTAATGGAAACAAGATATTCCTTGGTTGGGCATTAAGTGAAGGTGGAGAAATTGTTTACTTCGATGGTGATGAAATCACTGTAGATTTTGACAACGACTTAAATCTCTATGCTATTTGGGAAGAAAGAGAAGCAAGCAACTGGTGGATTTACATCGTAATTGGACTTTTGATCTTGTTGATTTTGATAATAATCATCTTGTTGATTATTAGAAAGAAGAAAAACGAGAAGAGAAAGATTATGAGTAAACAATAATAAAAAGGGAGCAGTTTTGCTCTCTTTTTTGTTGCTACAAATTTTTCAGCTATCAAAAAAATCATGAATTTTTATTTTGATTTTTATGCAAAATATTATAAACTAGAGGTGTAAGATTTAACTCAAAATTTTACACAACTACATAAAAGAGGGAGGATTTATGAGTAACAAAATTAAAGTTGTCCAATATGGATGCGGAAAGATGAGCGTTTATACAATGCGCTATGTTTTTGAAAAAGGAGCCAAAATTGTTGGTGCTTTTGACATCAGTGAAAATGTTATTGGAAAAGACATTGGAGAAATTATTGGAGACAACAAAAAATATAAAGTAAAAGTTCAAAATGCAAAAGACTTTGAAGCATTTTTGATGAACAATGATGTCGATATCGTTATTGTCACAACAATGAGTTTGCTTGCAGATGTTGGCGAAGCTTTGCTCACTTGTGCAAGATGTGGTGTCAATGCCATCACAACTTGTGAAGAAGCATTCTTCCCACAAAACAGCAATCCAAAATTGTTTAAAGAAATTGACGACCTTGCTGTTGAAAACGAATGTACAATTTGTGGAAGTGGTTATCAAGATGTGTTCTGGGGGAATTTGATCAGCGTTCTTGCTGGTGCTACTCACAAAATTACAAAGATTAGAGGAAAGAGCAGTTATAATGTTGAAGACTACGGCATTGCTCTTGCTCGTGCTCATGGTGCTGGACTTTCTGTTGAAGATTTTGAAAAGAATGTTGCTTCTGTTGATGAAATCAGCGACAAAGAAAGAAACAAACTTATCAAATCTGGCAAGTATGCTCCAAGTTATATGTGGACTGTAAATGGTTGGCTTTGCAGTAAACTTGGTTTGACAGTAAAAAAACAAACACAAAAATGTGTTCCTCATATTGCTAAAAAAGCAATCAAAAGTGCAACTCTTGGTATGACAATTCCAAAAGGATACTGCACAGGGATGAGTGCTGTTGTCACTACAGAAACAAAAGAAGGCATTGTGCTTGAAACAGAATGCATTGGAAAAGTTTATGACAGCACAGAATTCGACTGCAACGATTGGACAATTGAAGGTGAACCAAACACAAGAGTTGTGATTGAAAGACCTTCAACAGTAGAGCTTACTTGTGCAACAGTTGTAAACAGAATTCCAGAGGTTTTGTCAGCTCCTGCAGGATACTTCACAACAGAATATATGCCAGAAAACTTTTATAAAACAGAAAGTCTTGACAAATATGTTATGACTTACGATGATTGTGATTGCGAATGTGAGGATGATTGTGATTGTCATCACGATAATAAAAACTGTGGTTGCAAGAAATAACAAAAACTACTAAACAAAGAGAAAAAGTAAAAGATTGTTCGATTTTCGAACAATTTTTTATGATAGGGAGGGCTTATGAAAAAAGGTTTTTTAGTCACTTTTGAAGGTGGAGATGGATGTGGAAAAAGTACCCAACTTAAAATGTTTCAAGATTTTTTGAAAAAAGAAAATGTTGACTTTATTGTTTCAAGAGAGCCAGGAGGTACACCACTTGGAGAAGAAATAAGAAAAATTTTGTTAAATTCAAATTACAATATTTCAAGCACAACAGAATTTTTGCTTTTCAGTGCAAGCAGGGCAACACATGTTGAAGAGATTGTTAAGCCTGCATTGAAAGAAGGCAAGGTTGTCATTTTGGACAGATTTTATGATTCTTCTTATACATATCAAGGTTATGCAGGAAACTTGTCTATCAAAGATATTGAAAACATAACAGAGTTCGCAATTCAGGGGACGAAGCCAGACTTAACTTTTTTGCTTGATTTGAGTTATGATGAGGCTATGAAGAGAAAAGCAAAAGACGAAAAACTTTCTCATCTTGACAGAATGGAAAGGAAGGCAAAAGAATATCACGACAAAGTGAGAGAGGGATATTTGAAACTTGCAAAGCAAAATCCTGACAGAATTGTCGTGGTTGATGCATCAAAAAGTGTGGAAGAGATTTCAAACTTTATCAACAAAACTTTTGTAGAAAGATATAATAAAAAATAGAAAGTTTGCAATAAAAAATACACTCGTTTGAGTGTATTTTTTATTTTTATAATTTTTAAACTAAATACAAAATTGAAACTGCAAGCAAAACCTGAGCGATGTAATACAAAAGGTGGTTTACATAGATCCAAACTTTTTCTGTTCTGCCACCAAAATATTGCATTGACAAAACAAGGTCTGAAAGGAAGAACACAATCATTCCTGATGCAAAGATCCAATAGATAGGAGCAAAGATTGCGATTGAAACAGTGAAAGAAACCATAAATGTCAAGATGAAACTATACATTGCCACGATGTAAATCATCTTTCCAAAGTTCATACCCATTTTCTTTGAAGAAAGCATAATTGCCACTGTGAGCAAAATTGCAACTCCAACAGATGCAAGAATGTTCCAAGGAAGATTTGCTGGGATTGCCATGCTGTTGTAAAGCACTGCTGAAACAAAATAGAAGAAATGTCCTATTGCAAATGCACTTGTTCCAAAAACAAAATATTGATTTGCTTGTTCTGGATACATAATCTTAAGATCAAGAATAATATCTCCGATAAGTCCCAAGATTAAACCAACTATAATCAAAAGATTTAAGTTGCTTGAGCCAACAGCATTTATTGCAAATATTCCACAAAGAATAAAGCAAACTGAAGATGTTGTTTTCAACATCAAAGAATAAACTGTTGCTTTTTCTGCTCTAAACCAACAGAAAAGCAAACAAAATATAATACTAAAAACTCCAAAAACTATACTACCTATCATTTTCTCCTCCTATTCATTGTAGAAATCTACCACATCTTTGTAGACTTCGTCTTTGTTTGTTTCGTTTAGCAATTCGTGTCTTGCACCTTTATACAATTTCATTTTTGCATTTATATTGTTTTTGAGATACAACTTGTAAAGTTGTTTCACTTGTTTTCCTTTGCTTCCAACTGGATCACTATCTCCAGCAATTAAGAAGACTTTTTTGCTTCCAATTTTTTGAATGCCTTTGTTTGCATTGTGCATGTTGTTGATCATGCTTCTATAAAAACTGAATGGAAAAGATCCGCCACAATATTCATCTTTCAAATATTCATCAAAAACTTTTTCATCTCTTGTCAGCCAATTTTCTCTTTCAAAGCCTTTGCCATAAGATTTGATGCATAACTTTTCAATTATTCCACCTTTTGAAGTTTCTTTTTTGAAAGGTTTGAGAAGATTGACAACAAAATTTCCAAGTTTCATAATTCCACTGCTTCCATTTGCTGTGCCACACAATACGCATTTTTCAACAAGTGGTGTGAGTTGAATAAGCACTTGTGAAAGCATAGAACCATAAGAATGCCCAAACAAATAAATTGGGAGGTTGTATGTTTGATTTGCATAGTTGATTATGTTGAGTTGGTCTGTCAATGTTTCAGTAAAGATATCTTTTTCGCCATAGCCTAAATATTCTTTGCTGATTGCTGTGTGTCCGTGGCCTCTTAAATCACTTGCTATTGCAATATATCCATTTTTGTTTAGATATTGCGCAAAGTTTTTGTATCTGAGGCAATGCTCTTGCATTCCGTGAATGATGATCACTAATGCTTTTGGATTTTCAACATTGTCATAAACATAGGTGTTGAGCTCCAAATCATTGAATCCCAAAATCTTCAAATTTTTTGGTTCTAGATCAGCTTTTTTTTCAGCAACTTTTGAAGTCGTTTTCTTTGAAGTGGTTTTCTTTGTCGAAGATGTTGTTTTTGTTTTCTTTGCAGAAGGTTTCTCTTTTGCAACAGTTTTTTTCTTTGTTGTCTTTTTTTCTTCGCTTTGCTTTTCCATTTCTCCTCCTATATTTTCTTTATTGCGTTTTCCCAACCTTGATAATTTTTCTTTCTTTCTGATTCGGTCATTTTAGGGGAATATAATGTTTCACTTTCAGTCATTGTTTTTATATCATTGAGTGTCACAAGTTTCAAAGATATCATTGCCATAAATATTGCACCTAAAACCGTAGATTCTGAATATTTGCTTTTTACCACATCGTGATTTAGCATATCGGCAAGAAATTGCAAAACAAATCTGTTTTTGCTTCCTCCACCATCAACACTGATGAGTTTAAACTTCAAACCATTTTGTTTCATTTCATCTACAATTGCTTTTGTGTTGTAAACCATACTTTCAAGGCATGCTCTGACAAAATGCTCTTTGCCTGTGTTGAAGTTCATTCCAACAATGCACGCTCTTGCTTCGTCGTTCCAGTATGGTGCACCAAGTCCTGTAAATGCAGGAACAAGATAAACTCCTTCATTGCTGTCCAATGCTGTGGCCATGGATTCTGTTTCTGTCACATCATCATACATATCAAGTTTTTCTTGCAACCAATTTAATGCACTGCAAGCACTGTAAATGCTTCCTTCAACAGCATAGTTTGTTTTGTTTCCTATTGTGCTTGCAACGGTTGTAAGAAGATTTGGAAATCTTTTTGCGGAATTGCTACCAATGTTTGTAAGAATAAATCCACCAGTTCCAAATGTCACTTTTGTGTTTCCGTATCTTACGGCACCTTGTCCAAACATACTTGACATTTGATCGCCAACGATGCCTCTGATAGGGGTGTTTAAAAGTCTTTTTGCGTTTCCGAAATTGCTATCTGATGGCAAAATTTCTGGCAGGCTGTTTTTTGGAATACCAAAAATTTCCAAAAGTTCGTCATCCCATTGCAATGTTTCCAAATCCATAAGCATTGTTCTGCTGGCGTTTGTTGTGTCTGTGTAATGATTTCCTGTCAATTTGAAAGTTATAAAACTGTCAATAGTCCCAAAGCACAACTTTCCAGAACGAGCCAATGATTTTATTCCTTTCACATTATCCATCATCCATTTCATTTTTGAAGCGCTGAAATATGGATTTGGAATAAGTCCAGTTTTGTCCTGTATTTTTTTCTTTATCTGTTTAGGCAATTTTTTAATCATTTCTGTTGTTCTTCTGCACTGCCAAACGATCGCTTTGCAGATTGGTTCGCCGGTTTCTCTGTCCCAAGCAACAACAGTCTCTCTTTGATTTGTTATGCCGATGCCTAGGAGTTCTTCTTTATGTATATCATTTCTTGTAAGAACATCTTTTGCAGTTGACAGAGTTTTTTTGAATATTTCATCAGCGTCTTGCTCTACCCAGCCTATTTGAGGGTAGTATTGTTTAAAGCGTTTGCTCTCTGTGTCAACAATTTTCTTTTTGTCAACATCATAAAGGACACTTCTTATATTTGTCGTCCCTTCATCTATACCTAATATAAATCTTCTCATAGACATCTCCAAACAATAATTCGACAGCCTACAATTTTTGCTCTTCTATGCTAATTTTAACACAAAAAATTTTATTATAAAAATAAAAAACAAAAGTTTTTGTTTTGTTTGACATAAATTTGGTTTAAAGTTAGAATTGTAATGGAGGATAAATGAAAAATAATATGATTTTTGATTGTCTTATTATCGGTGGAGGGGTTGTTGGCGCTTCTGTGTTCAACAAACTTGTGAGAATCGGTAAAAGATGTTTGTTGATTGATAAGGCTAGCGATGTTGCAACTGGTGCTAGTAAAGCTAACAGTGGTTTGGTTCACGCAGGGTATGATCCAAAACCAAACACTTTGAAAGCAATTTTAAATGTGAGAGGAAATCACTTATATCCAAAAATTTGCAAGAGACTCGGCATAAAACTTAAAAAATGCGGAGCGTTGGTTGTTGGTGATGATGCTCAAAAAGTTCAAGAGTTGTATGAAAGAGGACAACAAAACGGCGTTTATGTTGAGATTTGGAATCAAAATCAAATCAGACAAAAAGTGCCAACTATAAATGAGAACATAACTGTTGCATTGTATGCAAGAGATGCTTATATCGTCAGTCCATATTTGTTTACAATTGCTTTGACTGATGAAGCAATTTTAAATGGTGGAAAAGTTAGCCTTGAAGAAGACTTGATTTCTGTTGAGAAGAAGAATGATGTTTTTGAAGTTAAAACAAAGAAAGGCACATATTATGCAAAGACAATTATAAACAGTGCAGGAAGCGGTTATAATGATGTGGCAAAAATTTTAAATTCAGAACAATATCCTATTGAATTAAGAAGAGGAGAGTATTTTGTTTTTGACAAAGGGACAAACTTGAATGTTCCTTGCACAATTTTCCCTCTTCCTACAAAACTTGGAAAAGGTGTTTTGGTCACTCCAACAATTGACGGAAACTATCTTGTAGGTCCAACAAGTGAAGAAAGTGACAACAGCACGGCAACGACAAGCAAGGGACTTGCAGACATCAAACAAAAATCTGGAATGATTGTTTCAAACTTGAACTTCAAAAATGCCATAAGAGAATTTGCTGGACTTAGAACAATTTGTGGAGATGACTTCATTGTTGAGAAATCTAAAAAAGTCGATGGAGTGATAAATCTTGCTGGAATTTGTTCTCCAGGACTTTCTAGTGCACCAGCCATTGCAGAAATGGTTGTAAAACTTTTGGGATTTAAGAACAAAGAACTTGCAGATTTGAAGAAAATCGAACCTTATGTTATGTTTAAAGATTTGCCAAAATCAAAGCAAAAAGAACTTGCAAAAGAAGACAAAAATTTTAGTGCGATTGTTTGCAAGTGCGAGCAAATTACAAAAGGCGATGTTATTAGAGCGTTAAACAGACCACTCAAAATTGCTTCAGTTGATGGAGTAAAGCGCAGGACAAATGCCGGAATGGGAAGGTGTCAAGGTGGATTCTGTTTCACTCATGTTGTAAGGGCGATTGCAGAACAAAGACATATTCCTTTTGAAGAAGTCAAGAAAGAAAATCGAGGCAGTGAAGTTTGCATTGGAGATATTAGGGAGGTGAACCATGATTAAAACTGATGTTTTGGTGATAGGTGGTGGACCTGCCGGGATGAGTGCAGCTTTGTCGGCTTCGGAAAATGGTTCAAAAGTTGTGCTTGTAGAAAGAGATGCTTGCCTTGGTGGAATTTTAAATCAATGTATTCACAATGGGTTTGGACTTCATTATTTCAATGAAGAGCTTACTGGTCCAGAGTTTGCACATAGATTTAGAAAAATGGTAGAGAAAGACAAAAATATCACTGTTTTTACAAGCACTTTGGTCACACAAATAAAAGAAAGAAAAGTTGACATAATGGGCAAAGCAGGCATTGACACAATTGAGGCAAAAGCGATTGTTTTGGCAATGGGTTGCAGAGAGAGAACTGCTGGAAACATCAGTTTGTGCGGAACTCGTCCAATGGGGATTTTGACTGCAGGAACTGTTCAAAAAATGGTCAACATCGACGGGAAAATGGTCGGCAAAGATGTTGTTATTTTGGGCAGTGGAGACATTGGACTTATTATGGCAAGAAGGCTGACTTTGGAAGGTGCAAAAGTACATGCCGTTCTTGAAATAAACAAAACAAGCAGTGGACTTAGAAGAAACATTATGCAGTGTCTTGAAGACTTCAACATTCCTTTGTATTTCAGCACAACTATTTTTGAAGTTGTCGGGAAAGACAGAGTTGAAGGTGTTTGGTATGGTCAAGTAGATGAAAATTTCCAACCAATTGAAAGCACAAAGAAATTTTTGAAATGTGATACTGTTGTTTTGTCAGTTGGGCTTGTTCCAGAAATGCAAATGGCAAATTTTGTTTCAACTTCAAGAGTGACAAATGGCGCTGTGGTAAACGAGTTTTATCAAACTGACAAAGAATGGTTGTTTTCTTGTGGAAACATTTTGCATGTTCATGATATGGTTGACAATGTTGCTTTGGAAGCAAAACAAACAGGCAAATTTGCAAGTTTATATGCACAAGGAAAACTTCCAGAACATGGCAAAAAAATTGATGTAGAATGGACAAAAGATTTTGCTTATGTTTTGCCAAGCACTCTCTATGAAGGAAGTGGGCAAACCGAAATCAAATTTAGGCTTAAAGAAAAAGTTGTAAAAAAGAGCATTGTGGCAAAATGCAATGATGTTATTTTGGGTAAGCGTTTCATTTTGGCTGGTGTGCCGGGTGAAATGATGAACTTAACTTTTGATAAGAATGGTGCCACAGGCAAAATTCAAATTGAAATTGATTGAGGTGTAATATGAGTAAAAATGTTAGAGAAATGATTTGCATAATGTGTCCCATGGGTTGTCATCTCACTGTCACGCAAGATGGTGATGATGTTCAGGTGACAGGAAACAATTGCAACAGGGGAATGGTGTTTGCAAAAGAAGAAATAACTTGTCCAAAAAGAATTGTGACCACTTCTGTTAAAACAGAGCATGGTGTTAAATCTTGCAAAACAACTGCTCCAATTCCTAAGAGTATGATTTTTGATTGTGTGAAAGAAATTGAAAAGCTTAGACTTAAAAAAGTTAAGTTTGGAGAAGTGATAATCAAAAACATTTTAAACACCGGTGCAGATGTTGTTGTTACGGCAAATGATTAGGCAAATAAAAAAGGATAGTGTAAATACATTATCCTTTTATTTTTAATATTTCATTTTTATAATTTGCTTGTTATTGCATTCATTATTATGTCAAAAGATTTATCGCTCTTCTTTGCTTTAACTTTTTCGTATATATAGAAAGGCGAAATGCTGACAACTGCGATTATGAAAACTAAAATTGCATAATCTAATAGGTATGAATATTTCCAATTCATAAAAGCAAACAAATCAAATGGAAGACCGTTTTCCATAAGGTAGAGATAATTTGCACCTTCAATCAAAGAATTTCCGATCATTGACCAACCAGCAAGGAGAGCAATCCCTACAAATGCCTGCCAAAAATCTTTTACTTGAACTTTGAAATATCCACTGGCGATGCAAGCGATTACAACTGTTGGCATAATGAAGTGCAGAAGCAAACTTTCATAATGCAAGAAAGAAAGAGTTGAGAGATAATAATAGTCTCCAAAAATAAAAGTTAAGATTCCTCCAAAAAAAGTGACTACCAGCACTGGCAAGAAAAACTTTTTTGTTTTTGTGAGATAGAATGCAGGGAAAACAAAACTCATAACATGACACAAATGCCAAGGGAGAATTTCTACAAAAGTTTGCGTGCCAGAGAAGTATAACAAACACATTCTAAACACTCTGAAGAACAACATTACTATGCACAAAACAAAAGTCATTTTCATTGCAAACTTTTTATATTTTCTGCAAATAAACCAACAAGCGACAAGCCAAACGGCGAGCAAACACATCAATGTTATGTGCAATGGACACCATAGTCCTGGACCATCGCCCATTACATCTGCATTTTCAATCAACCAATCGTAGAATGTAAAAACAGCATTAAGCATCACTTTCTCCCAAAACTTGTTTTATTGTATCACATACAAAAACAAAACACCAATATTTTATCAAAACTTTAAAAGATGAATAAAAAATTAAATTATAAATTTTTGGAAAATATAAAAAGATGTTATAATAAATATGAGGTAATTATGATTTTTAATAAAAATTTGAGAAAAATAGACAAAAATATAGTAAAAGACAAAGACTATATTGAAGGAAGCAACAACAGAGCAATAATCAGCATTAAGGCAGACGAAAAAGAAAAAATATTTTCTTCTTATGATTATGGAAAGAATGTTGCATTAAACTCTGAACTTGATGGATTTATTTGGGACAAAGCAAAATCTATACCATTGTCAAAGGACATAAAGATTAAATTCTATACAAATTCTACAACCAACGAAAAACAAGTGGTTGAAGTGATAAGAAATAATTACAAAAAAGAATATGTTGAATCAAAAAACGAATTAAAAAGAAATGCATTGTTTTCATTGAGAATGTTTATTTTGGGACTGTTGTTTCTTTCATTTTTACTTTTGATGCATACTTATTTTTATAACATTTACACAGAAATTGTAGTTGAAATTGCTACTTGGGTTTTCATTTGGGAGGCGGTAGACTCTTTCTTCTTGCAGAGAGTGGAACTTAAACGCAAACAAATAATTCTTTTGAAACTATATTCTGCAGATATAGAAATGATTAAACTAAGAAATTATAGAAGAAAAAGTAAAAGCGAAAATTAAGGAATTATGATAAAAAACAAAAGGATGACAATATTATGCCATCCTTTTTCTTTTAAAACTTATTTTCTTTGAAATTTTCCGTCTTTTTTATGGACAATAAAGTTTAAGTCGTTTGAAGCAGAAAGTTCTTTCACTCTGTTTAATGCTTCTTCTTTTGTCACATAAGATGCAATTGTTCTTTTTGCGCCATCTTTTTTGATAACCCAAACTCTTGCTTCTTTGTCATATAAAACACGGTAAATTGGTTTTTTGCCGGTCTTTTTAGGTTCTTCTACCTTGACAACTTCTTCTTTTTCAACTGGTTTTGCAGTTTTAGGTTCGGCTGTTGTTTTTGGTGCTGTAGCCTTTTCTTTTTCTACTTTTTTAGGTTCTTCTTTTTCTTTCTTTTTACCGAAAAGTCCCATAATCTTTTCGCCTCCTTAATATTGTGTTTTTTCTCTATAATTGTATCTATATATAGTATAAACTATTTTGTTGAATTTTGCAATATAAATATCAAACAAAACTAAAAAATATTCCTGTTTTGCAGTGATATTCCTTTGTTGAAAAGGTTATATATGATATAATAAAAAAGAAAATTAACTATCTATAAGGGTATATAATGAAAAATATTATTGAGATAAGTGACCTTAAAAAATATTACGGAGATGTAAAAGCTGTTGATGGAATTTCTTTCAATGTGAAAGAAGGAAGTCTTTTTGCATTTTTAGGGTTGAATGGTGCAGGAAAATCTACGACCATAAATATCATTTGTTCTATTTTGAAAAAAGACAGTGGGAAAATTTTGATCAATGGTTTGGATCTGGACAAAGATGCAAATGAAATAAAACATTTGATAGGAGTTGTTTTTCAAAACTCTACTCTTGACGGGATTTTGACGGTAAAAGAAAATCTGATGATCCGTGGTGGATTTTATGGGCTTAAAGGAAAAGCATTGAAAGAAAGAGTTTGGGAAATTGTTGAGCTTTTGGATTTGGGTAAACTTTTAAAAAAGACAGTCAAAAACTTAAGTGGCGGACAAAAAAGAAGAGTTGACATTGCAAGAGCACTTATAAATTATCCAAAAATTTTGATTTTGGACGAGCCAACGACAGGGCTTGATCCTCAGACAAGAAGAAAAATTTGGAATTTGATTGAAGATTTGCGAGAAACGAGAAAAATGACTGTTTTCTTGACAACTCATTATATGGAAGAAGCAAACAAAGCAGACAGAGTTGTCATGTTGGATGCTGGACATGTGGTGGCGAATGACACTCCTCATAAGCTTAAAAGTTTGTATGCTGGTGATTATATCAAAGCATATATGCCAGAAGATGAAGAATTTGAGAAAAAATTTGAAAAAGACAATGGCAAAAAACTTGTTTATTCTGGAGAGTATTACAAAATAAAAATCAAAAACAGCGAAGAAGCAAAGTCGTTTTTGAAAAAATATGACAAATATCTGACAGATTTTGAAATTTTGAAAGGGGACATGGATGATGTGTTCCTAAACATAACGGGGAAGAATTTTGAACATGGAGAAAACAACTAATAAAAACAGCAATTGGTTATCACTTGGAGTGCTGATCAAAAGAAACATCAAATTGTACATGAAGGACAAAATGACAGTGTTCTTTTCTGTTTTGGCACCTATAATTGTCCTTTTGATTTATATTTTGTTTTTGGGAGATTCGCAAGCAGATTCTATTATGGCTTTAATTGAATCTAAAGGTTATGCAGGCATGGTTACAGATTCTGAAGTTAGAGCTATTGTAAACAACTGGATGATTTCTGGAGTTATGGGAGTATCATGTATTACTGTCACGATAAATGCAAACATGGTTATGGTGCGTGATAGAATGAATGGTAATGTCAATGACATTATCTCTTCACCAGTGAAACATTGGGTGCTTTATTTAAGTTATATTATTTCTTGTTTTATTGTCACATTTTGTATTTGCATGATCGTACTTTTGCTTTCTATTTGTTACTTAGCTGGTACTGGTGGACTTATGATGAGTTTTGTTGATTTTCTTTTGATATTGTGTGTGTCAATATTATCAATATTATCATCGTCATTTTTTATAGTTCTCATTTGTGGTTTTATAAAATCTACAAGCACGATGGCTGCGCTTAATGGGATTATCAGTGCTGCAATTGGATTTATAATTGGTGCTTATTTACCTTTTGGAATGTTACCAAAATATATGGAATACATTGCTTGTTTTATTCCAGGATCTTATTCCGCGGGATTGTTTAGAAATTACTTTATGGGTGGAGTAATTAATCATCTTGGAGAGAAAATTCCTGCCGATGTAGTAAATAGTTTGTTAGGACAGTATTCTGTAAATTTGGAATTTTTTGGTTATAAAGTTTCAACAGGATTTATGTTTTTTGCCATAATAATTTCTATATTAGTTTTTGGTGCATTGATTTTAATATTCTATTCTAACAAAAAAACAAATTTCTTTTTAATGTCTAGAAAGCGAAAAAACAAAAAAAGTAAATAGGAGAGAAAATGAAAATAGGAATCGTTACTTTGCAAGGATTAAACAATTATGGAAACAGATTGCAAAACTATGCTTTGCAAAAATTTTTGCAAGAAGAATATAATTGTGATGTTGTTTCTTTAATTTCAAAGCATGATAGTCTAGAAAATAAGAAGAAGATAAAAAGTGAAAGAAAATTAAATTTTAAAAATTTTAATAATGAGAATATAAACATTCAAATTTTTAATTCTTCAAAAGAATTGTTTGAAATTGGGAAAACTCTTGATTTGGCAGTGATTGGAAGTGATCAAATATGGTGTCCTTGGGTTGCTAAAAGTGCCAACTATGTTTTTGCGAAATTTGTTGATAAAGAAAAAAGAATGTCTTATGCACCAAGTTTTGGAGGTTCTAAACCACCATTTTTTAAAAGAATATCTTTTACTAAAGGTATAAAAGAAATAAATTTTCTTTCAGCGAGAGAGAAATCTGGGCAGAGAATTATTAAAAAACTTACAAATAGAGATGCTGAAGTAGTTATTGATCCTACTATGTTGTTAGATAAAGAAGAGTGGGATAATTTTGCGAAACCTGTTGATAAAAAGAAAAAATATTTATTAACTTATTTTCTTGGAAGAGTAAAAAAACATGAAAACAAAATTTTGGAGATTGCTCAAAAATATAATTATGAGATAATAAGATTAAACGATAAAAAATATAAAGAATTATATTCTATTGACCCTCAAACATTTTTAGGTTATATAAAGAATGCTGATTTTGTTTGTACAGATTCTTTTCATGGCGCAGTTTTTTCAATTTTGTTTGAGAAACCTTTTGTTGTGTTTGATAGAGATGATTTACATGCAAACCAAGGAACAAGATTGAAGACTTTGCTTAAAACATTTAAGTTGGAAGATAGATATATAAAAACATTAACAAACGATTTATTAAAAATTGATTTTTCATTGGTTAGCGAGAAACTTGAAGAAGAAAAACAAAAAAGTGTAAAATTTTTAGATAAAGCATTAAGATAAAGGGAAAAACATGATTGATATTAAAGAAAAATCAAAGTGCTGTGGTTGTCATGCTTGCGCAAACATCTGTCCAAAGCATTGTATAGAAATGATTTGTGATGATGAAGGATTTTTATATCCTAAAGTTGATAAAGAAAAATGTATCAATTGTGGATTATGTGAGAAAATTTGCCCTATTTTAAACAAAAGAAAACAAAAAGATAGGTTAACAATAGCAAAAGCAACTTTTAACAAAAATTTGGAAGTAAGAATGAAATCTTCTTCTGGTGGAATCTTTTCTTTGCTTGCAGAATATATCTTAAGTCAAAATGGTGTGGTTTTTGGTGCTAGTTTTGACAAAAATTTTAAGGTTGTTCACACAAGAATTGACAAAGTTGAAGATATTGACAAGTTGAGGACTTCTAAATATGTTCAAAGTGCAATAGGCGACACTTACAAACAGACAAAAGATTTGTTGAATGAAGGAAAAACAGTTTTGTTTACTGGTACGCCTTGTCAAATTGGTGGTCTTTTAAGTTATTTAGGAAAAGATTATTCAAATTTATATACACAAGATTTAATTTGTCATGGTGTTCCTTCTCCAAAAGTTTGGGAAAAATATATTAAATATCGTGCAAATATTGCAAATGCAAAAGTTAAAGATGTATCTTTTAGAAAGAAATTTAAAAACAAAAGTCAAACATCGTTTTATATGGCATTTGATAATGGCGTCGAATATAAACAATGTCCACATTCTAAAGATCCTATGATAAAATTGTTTTTGCATAATAATTGTTTGCGCCCATCTTGTCATGATTGTGCATTTAAGGGAGAAAATAGGCAAAGCGATATAACTTTGGCTGATTTTTGGGGAGTATCACTTATTAAACCTTCAATGCATACAAAATTCGGGACCTCTTTGGTTTTGATTCATTCTGAAAAAGGGAAGAAACTATTTGAGAATATAATAGAAAAAACAAAAACGAAAGAAGTAAACTATAAAATAGCAACGACATTTAATCCAATGATGAATAAATCTGCAAAAGAGAAAAACAGAGAAAAATTTATGTCAGATTTTAAAAATTTGCCTTTTGAACAAGTTGTTAAGAAATACGGAAAATAAAAAAAGAAGAGATTATTTCTCTTCTTTCTTTTTTGATGCAGTTAAAAATTTCTTGTTTTCTTTCAATGCACTTTTTAAGACTTTCATTGTCTCTGGAGTTGATGCAAAGAAATGATGTCCATTCAACTTCTCGTGTAAAACCCCGGCTTCTTCGATAAGCAAAAATCCTGGCAAAATATCCCAAGGATGAGTATCAAATTGCACATATGCTCCGTAGCAACCCTCTGCCATTAATATGCAATTTGTGAAGCATGCACCATTTGATCTAAATTTTAATAACTTATCTTTTAAACTTTTTTCCATCCCTTGATAAAAATCAAAATTGCTTATGTCAAGGCAAGTCAAAGAATGAAGGGGATCTTTTTTGGCTACTTCAAATTTTTTGTTGTTTTTGTAAGCACCAAATCCTTTTGCAGCATAATAAGCTCCGACCATAGGATTGTAAAGTGCACTTGCAACAGTCACATCGTTTTCTATATATGCCGTTTGAATTCCCCAAAGATAATTTATTCCATTAGCGAAGTTGATTGTTCCATCGATAGGGTCAATAACAAAATAAGATCCTGTTGCTTTTGTGGAACTATTAAACTCTTCACTTACAATTTTTATGTCTGGAAAATTTTTGTTTAATTCTTTTATAATAAATTTCTCGAGTGATGTATCAAGAGAGGTTACAAGATCATGTGAACCTTTATCTTTGATGTCAATCTTTTGTTTTGAACAAACCTTGTATGCTTTCTTTTCTAATTTAAGCAAAAACTTTGCTATATCTAAATTGTTTAATGTTTTCATAACAACAATTAAAACACTTTCAAAAAATTTAGTCAAACATTTGAAGAAATTGATTGCTTTATAGTATTATACTTGGACAAAAATGATTAAATTATGGACAAATCAACTTAAAATGTTTATAATATCATTGTGTTTTAAAAGGAGTAATAATGATAAAACTAAAAAATGTCAGTTACAAAGTTTTTGATAAAGAATCTGGCAAAGAAAAATATATCCTTAATAATTTAAGTTTAGATATTCCTGAAAACAAAGTTACCATTATCACTGGGCACAACGGAAGTGGCAAGTCCACTTTAATCAAATTGATTATGGGCATCATCAAACCTACAAGTGGTGAAATTTTGTATGGAGATAAGGTTTTAAATCCTTTGTCTATCAATGAAAGAGCAAATTTGGGGATTTCAATGGCTTTTCAACTTCCTGTAAAATTTAAAGGTTTGACAGTGAGAGATTTACTCAATTTGGCAAGCAAGAGTAATACAAAAATCCCTGATGCTTGTGAATATCTTGCAAAAGTTGGACTGTGTGCAAAAGATTATATTGACAGAGAACTTGATGACAGGCTTTCTGGTGGAGAACTTAAAAGAATAGAACTTGCTATTGCTCTTGCAAAAGGTGGAAATGTTATGTTGTTTGACGAACCAGAAGCTGGGATTGATCTTTGGAGTTTTGACAGTCTTGTTGAAATTTTTAAAGAACTTAAACACAAAACTGTTATTATTGTAAGTCATCAAAAGAAGTTGATCGACAATGCTGATTATATCTTGTTGCTAGATAGCACAAAAGATGCTGTTATTGGCAAGAAAAAAGATATGCTTCCACTTCTAAACAGTCCTAAATGCAGAAAATTGGGAGGGCTAATCAATGATTAAACTTACAGATATTGATAAAGAATTATTGAAGGAAGTGGCTGATATGCACTCTGTCCCTCAAGGTAGTTTCAATATAAGAAAAAATGGGCAAAGCATTGAAAGAAAATCTGACGATGAAGTTTCTATCGTGCCTAAAAAAGATAAAAGTGGGATTGATATTTTTGTAAAACCAGGGGTTAAAAACAGAAGTGTTCATATTCCTGTTATTGTCACACTTGGGAATTTCAACGATTTGGTTTACAACGATTTTTACATTGGGAAAGGTGCCGAAGTTTTTATTGTCGCTGGCTGTGGAATTCACAATCCTACAAATCAAAAAAGTGAACATGATGGAATTCATACTTTCCACTTGGAAGAAGATTGCAAAGTTAAGTATATTGAAAAACACTTGGGAATAGGAAACAACCAAGGTGAAAAAATTTTGAACCCAACAACAGAAATTTATATGAAATCTGGAAGCGAATTCGAAATGGAAACAATTCAACTTGGTGGTGTTTCATATTCTGATAGAAAAACAAATGCTTATCTTGATGACAATACCAAATTAGTGATCAAAGAAAAGATTTTGACAAGTGAAAAACAAGTAGCAAAGACAGTGTTTAATGTTGTTTTGAAAGGCAAAAATTCAAGTGTTGATGTCATCAGCAGAAGTGTTGCAAAAGACAAGTCAAAACAGAAATTCGTTTCAAATCTTAAGGGACAGAATGAGTGCTTTGGACATGTTGAATGTGATGGAATCATTCTCGACAATGCACAAATTGAGAGTGTTCCAAAAATTTTGGCTCAAAATGTCAACGCTACACTTATACATGAAGCTGCTATTGGAAAAATTGCTGGCGAACAAATTGTAAAACTTCAAACTTTAGGACTTTCAGAAGAAGAAGCTCAAGCTCAAATTATTAAAGGATTTTTAAAATAAAAGGCAGTGTAAAACTGTCTTTTTTATTATCTTTCTAGATGTGTATTGCAAATTTTGTTTGAGTGTGCTATAATGTTTGCGTAAAAGGAGATGAATTTTTAAATTTTATGAAAACTATTACCGATAAAGAAACTGCAAAAGCATTGATTAACAATATTGCAAAATTGAGAAAAAAAGTTGGTCCTAATAATCTTGGTATAGTTCAAAACAAAAGTGGAGAAGTCTTTTACTTGGTAAACGGTCTCGAAAGAGAAGGTGTTTTAAGTGTTCTTAAAGCTGACAATTTGGAAGAAGCTGGAAAACTTGTCTTTGATATCAAAGAAAAAGGAAACATGAAATTTGCCGATTTGATTCGTATAAAAATCAACAGTAAATTTACACAAAATGGCTTGGCAACTCAAGTTTTAAAATACTTTGAACACAATATGAAAGAAGAAGGAGTTAAACAAATTTCATTAGATGCCAATACAAATACCTATTTGGGTGATTGGTATAAGAAGTTGGGGTATAATCAAATTACAAATTACATTCGTTTAAAAAATATTATGATTAAAACTCACTTGAAAAAGTATAAAAGAGCTAGAAGTTTGTCAGAAGTTATTGATGACAAAACACAATACTCTATTTTAAAACCAAGATTTAAATTTGCAGGACAAAAGAAAAAACTCTCAATGCTTAAAGAATTGAATGTTCAATGCGGCTAATATTTTAGAATGAAAAATCTTTAAATTAGCAAAAAACTCTATCACAAAGATAGAGTTTTTTTTATAAAAAAACAACACTAATGTGCTGTTCTTATGGTGCGCCCGTGGGGATTCGAACCCAAGACCTTTCGTTCCGTAGACGAACGCTCTATCCAGCTGAGCTACGGGCGCAAATTTATTATTTTGTTTTGATGCTTTGCTATTATAACAAAAAAAATCAAAAAAGTAAATATTTTTTATCAATTAAATAAAAAAGAGAGAATTATCTCTCTTCTTTTTCTTTATCTTTGTTATTAAAATAATTTTTTATGTCGTGAGCTAGTGATTCGTGTATTCCTTTAACCAAACATAATTCTTCGATGCTGGCATTTTTTATATTTTCGGAAGTTCCAAAAGCTTTCAAAAGAGCGTTGATTTTTACCTTTCCTAAACCTTTTATATCTTCAAGATCAATATGTGTTTGAGCTTTTGTTCTTAATTGTCTATGGAAGGTAATGGCAAATCTATGAGCTTCATCTCTCACTCTTTGCAAAAGTTTAAGTTCTGCACTACCATATTTAAGTATGACAGCATTGTTGTCTTTTGTGGTGTAAACTTCTTCCAATTTTTTTGCAAGTGCGATTATGTCAATTTGATTTTCCAGGTTGAAATCTTTTAATATCTCATAACAAGAAGATAGTTGTCCTTTACCACCATCTATAACAAGAAGATCTGGTTTTTCTTTGAAACTTTCTCCATTTTGATCATTATATCTTTGAAGCCTGCGGGTTAAGGTTTCTTTTAAAGAAGCAAAATCATCATTGCCTTCAACAGTTTTGATTTTAAATTTTCTATATTCTTTCTTCTCTGCAACGCCATTTACAAAGACAACCATTGATGCGACTTTGTTTGTCCCGCTTATGTGAGAAATATCATAACATTCAATTCTTTTTGGCAAATTTTTCAATGACAATTTTTCTTGAAGCATTTTCATTGCACCTATACTGCTGTTGTAGGCTATTTTTTCTTTTGCCATTTTCTTTTCTAGATATTCCACAGCGTTTTCTTTCGCCATTTTGAGAAGTGTTAAATTTGTTCCATGAGGATTGGAAATAATTTTTACATTTTTTTCAACAAAGCTTTTCAATAGTTCTTCATTTATTGGGTGGCTTACTATTATCTCATTTGGAACCAACATATTCCCATAATATTGACAAATAAAGTTGAACAATGTTTCTGACTCTTCAAGTTCGGCATCGCTTTGTTCGAAATTGACGATACCCAATATCTTTCCGCCTCTGATCACCATAACATTGATTACGCCACTTATTCCATCGGTGTGATATGCAAAAATATCTTTGTTTACATCTTTTGTAAGATTTGCAACGACTTTTTGCTTTAATTTTTCCACCATTTTAAGACTTTCTCTCAACTCTATTGCTCTTTCAAAATTTTGCAGGTTTGAGGCAATTTCCATTTTTTCTTTAAGAATTTTCTCTATTTCATCATCATTTCCATTCAAGAAACGAATAACTTTTTTTATTTCTTCGCCATATTCTTCTTTTGTTGTTCTGCCAGTACAAGGAGCTAAACATAATCCCAAAGAATAGTTCAAACATTCTCTTTTTGCTGGATTTTTAGAATTGATTTTCAGTTTGCAGGTTCTTATTTTAAATGCCATATTTATTGTCTTTAAAATTTCTCTTGGATCAATTCCTGCAATATATGGGCCAAAATATTTTTCTCCATCTTTTTTCTTGACTTTTCTGACAATTTCAAGTCTTGGAAATTCTTCCTTTAAATCGATTTTAATATATGGAAACGCTTTTCCATCTTTTAGCAAAATATTATAAAAAGGTTGATATTTGTGAATTAAATTGCTCTCAAGTCCGAGGGCGTCAAGTTCTGACACGGCGATAAAATAATCAAAATCATCAACATTGTTGACCATTGCTTGAACTTTGCTTGGTTTTGGAGAATTTCGAAAATATTGGCTGACACGATTTTTTAAGTTTTTTGCCTTGCCAATATAAATTATTTCTCCGTCTTTGTTTCTCATTATATAGACACCTGGACGGGTGGTTAATGTTTTAAGTTTTTGCTTTATCTTTTCATTCATAAAAATATTATAAATGTTTTCTTAAAAAAATACAAATAATAATTTGCTGATTTGCCTTGAAAAGTGCTACATAAATAGGCATTTTTCTTATTTAATTATTACAAAATTTTGTATATTTTTAAGAAAATTGTTGTAAATTGTATTTTTATTTGTTATAATGATAAAAATAAATAAAGGAAGAGGAGGACTTGGCTTTGGCAACTTCTATGTTGTTGGGAATCTTTGACTGGGTTGGAGACTTTTTTAAATCCTTATTTGACTTAATTCCAAAAGTCGTGTATTTGTTGTACGCATCACTTGCTTGCGTAATTGATGTTTTGCAACTTTTCTTCCGAAAATTGGCTGGCTTGGATGTTTATTATGTAGATGGTGAAGCCGTTTCAGGTGATTTAGTTACAAATTTCATTACTGGAATCTTGGGAATCAATCCAAATGGTTTTGAATACTCAGCTCTTTCTACTGTTTTTTGGTCTTTTATTGTGTTTGGTATTATTATTTGTTTTGCAAGCACAATCATTGCAATAGTAAAAAGTCATTACAGTTATGATGACAAGGCAGCGAAAGGACCTATGCAATATGTCTTTACTGCAGGTAAGGCAGTTTTAAATATGGTTGCTGTTCCAATTATTGTTGTTTTAGGACTTTATCTCTCTCAAGCAATTTTGACTGCATTGGATTCTATGACTTCTATAACAAGCGGAAATGTTGTTTCAATGTATGGAGATAGGGTTGAATTGTTAAGACAAGTTGATACATCAAAAACGGCAACTGGTTTGGAAGAATCTAATCAGAAAAATAAAACTTATATTTATTATGATATCTTTGGTTTTGGAGGAGCAATAGCTTATGGTTCCAATGCAGACGCAACTTGGTTGTATGCGGATGCAAAAGAATTAGCTTTAGTAGGATCTAGCAATCAAACATTCTCTGGTTCATTATTCAAAGTTGCCGCATATAACGCAAATCGTGTTCGTACTGGAACTCCAATGTCTGCACTATCTGGATTTGGTGAAAAAGAATTGTTTGCTAATGCTGCAATTGCAAATGATGCAGAGTTGGGAGCAGATATGATAGACACTGCTTTTGCTTGCAATTTGCACCTAAATTATACGATGGATCTAAAATACATAACGGATTCTTCTGATTCTAATGGAGTTTGGACTAGTTTTAAGTACTTTACAAATTTCTTAACTCAAAACGCAAGTGCCTTTTCTAAATTCAATATAGGTTTAGTTTGGTATTATTATGATTTGTGGAGTTTCAATTTTATAGTAGGATTTGCGGCTTGTCTTGTTTGTGCTACTTTGTTTATAAATATAATTATGGGGCTTATGGCCAGATTGTTTATGTGCATCGCATTGTTCTTGGTTGCTCCTCCATTGTTTGGACTTGCTCCACTTGATGGTGGTAAGGCTGGTGGCAGTTGGAGAGAGAACTTCATGAAACAAGTGCTTATGGCATATGGTGCAGTTCTTGGTATGAATATTATGTTCTTGATTTTGCCTTACATCAATGAAATTGACTTCTTTAATATAGCAATTGCAGACTATTTTGCACAAACATTGGTTATTATAGTTGGATTGATAACTATTAAATCACTTATTGCAACGCTTTCTGGATTGATTGGCGGAGCAGATGCAAATGAAGCTGGAGGAAAAATTGCTGAAGAAGTTGGATCTGTTGCTGGTAAAGCTACCAAGATGACTGTTGGTGCAGTATCAGGAGTTGCGAGAGCACCTGTTAATATGTATAGAGGTGCCGCAGCAATTGGAAACAGAATACAGGAAGCTAGACATGGAGAAGGAATTGGTATAAATATTAGGAATCCGTTTACTGGCAATACACATTTTATTGGTAGAAGAGGGCAGGAAAGGGTTGCTAGAGAAAATATAGCAGATGTTAGAAGATATCAAAGACAAAGAGATGCTCTTGCTGGATTAGACGGTAGAAGGGCAAATAATATTGATAGAAATAGGTTTATAGCTGATTATATAAACAATGGTGGAACAAGAAGAGAAGCCAATAATTTGTGGAGAACAGTTAGAGAAGAACAACAAAGGGTTGGACCTCATGGTACAGTTGATGCTCATAGAATGAGAAATGAATTTGGAGCAAGAAATGGACACTTCAATGATATGGAGACTACATATAGCGGCTCAGCTGGAGGAAGAAGACTTGCTGCTTATTTGAGAACTCAAAATACAAATAGGAGAACGGCAGCTACTTTGAGAGCAGACGATCATACTAGATATCAAAGAAATAGAAGTGGATTGACAGGACTTGGCAACTTAGTATTCTCTCCATTTAGAAATACTCATAGTGTTATGGATGGAAATAAATTCTATAGTACATTTAGAGAAAAATCGTTTTGGCCAAAAGCTGATTATCAAAGACAAACTGCTGAAAATACAAATGCAATTAGAGATAATATTGCATCTGGCAGAGCAGAAGTTAGACAAGGTCTGGAAACTATTAACAACAATGTTCAAGCAGGGAATAATGCCAATACACGTTCTTATAGAGCTAGGGTAAACATGTTGACACAAGAATTTGTTACTACTCATGGTAGAAATCCAAATGCTGCAGAAAGACGAATGATTGAAAATAGGGCTAGAGCTGGAGCAACTCACTTATAATTTAGATTTTGCTCAACAATTTAAAATAAAAGGATAAAGAAAAATTAAATATTTCTTTATCCTTTTTTATTAAAAACAAATTTATTATATAAAAAAGAGCCAATAATGGCTCTTTCAATCTTGTTTTTGGTGGTGATAGGTGTGCTCGGGAATTTAGGGCTTGATTTTATCTATATCTCGTTTTTTGATTTTAATCTTTTTGCTTTGGTTGTCTATTGTTTGTATCATTTTTTAATGTTGTTTTATTCTGTGTTGATTTTTTGTCTGTGTTGATCTAAAAATCTATATAATCAAAAAGTTTAGTTGGTTCTTTTTGAGTTTAATGATTGTTAACTCTCATTTGTTTTAATTTATCTTTTATTGCTCTTCTCTTTGATTAAAATTATAAATTTTAAAAAAAATTAAGTGGATGTTTAATAAAGAGACTTAAATTTTAAGTAATACATAACAATTTTTTTGAGTCCATTTTGAAAATTTAATGTGTTTTATGTTTTTGGTTTCTTTTAGATATTTTGCTTCAGTAAAAATATATCCTTGGTCAAGGGCGATATGCTTTAGCTCACGAATGTCAAAATTTTCTAAACCAACATCGTTTATGACAACATATTCATTTTCAGGATCTTTATCAAATATTTGAATTAGATTGTTAATATATTCTTGTGGTGTTTCCATACACATTCTCCTTAATAATATTAAATCAAAAAATAATATTGTGTCAAATAAAGAAAGTAATATGAAAGCAAGGTGTTTATCCAAATGGGAAGATAAAAGGTTAACAATAAAAGTTCGGGACTTCGAGTCGTTTTTGAAATAAAAAATACAACTCGATTCAAGAATAAGCTTTTGCTTCCTCAAACATAATGAGTTGTATACATACATTATATACTCCAATGTTTTAAATGTCAATGTTTTTTATAATTAAATGAATCTGTAATAAATGTCAAGGTGTCCATGAGCACAAACTGATTATGCTCTTTTGGGGAAGGTTATTTTGTCCTTTTATAAGGCCATTGATGAAAACATAGAAGATAAAATAGATAATATAATAATGAAGTAATATTTTAAATTTGTTATATATATTTTATTATCTAATATTAGCGATTTTGTTTTTGGTGGTGATAGGTGGGCTCGAACCACCGACCTTATGGGTATGAACCATACGCTCTAGCCAGCTGAGCTACATCACCAAAACCCTAGTTAAAACACGCTTATTATACACAAACATATTTTTTTTGTCAATTAAAAATATAAAAAATTTTGGGTTAAGTGCATTTAGTTGCCTTTTTGTCATAAAAAGTTGTATAATTTGCCTATAAGGAGTTTATTATGATTGAAGAACAAATAAAGAAAGCAAACATTGAAGCTATGAAAAACAAAGACACAGTCGGCAGAGCGTTTTACAGTGTTTTAATGAACAAAATTTTACTCGAAAAGATTGCCAAAGGTCAAAGAGATTCCGTTCTTGCAGATGCCGATGTTTCAAATATAATTCAAAAACTTATTAAAGAATTGAACGAAGAAAAAGAAAATTATGCAAAAGTAGGGAATGCTGAAGAAGTTGCTTCTATTTCCAAACAAATAGAACTTGCATCTGGTTATTTGCCAAAAATGTTGTCAAAAGAAGAAATAAAGGATATTATTTTAAAATTGGACGACAAGTCTATACCAACAGTTATGAAACATTTTAAAGCAAATTACAACGGCAAAGTTGACATGCGTATGGTTCAAGAAGTCTTAAAGGAACTTGCATGAAAGTCTTTGCTATAAGCGATTTACATCTTTCCATAAACAATCCAAAGCCTATGAATATTTTTGGACCTACATGGGAAGGTTATTTAGATAAAATATTCTCGGATTGGAAAAATAAAGTTAGAGAAGATGACTTAGTTTTACTTGCCGGTGATTTTTCTTGGGCTATGAGGCTTGAAGAAACAAAACCTGATTTTGAGTTGTTGAAAAATTTGCCAGGAAAGAAAATTATCATTCGTGGTAATCATGATTATTGGTGGAAAAGCATCTCTGCTGTAAGAGATTTTATTCCTGCAAGTTTTTATGCAATTCAAAACGATGCTTTGAAGTTTGGAAACTATATTATTTGTGGTACAAGGTTGTGGAATATTCCTGACACAAACAAGAGTATGAGTGAAGAGGATAGAAAAATATACAACAGAGAATTGATTAGACTTGAAATGACATTGCAAAGTGCTCAAAAGTTGAAAACATCTGATGAAGACAAAATAATTTGTATGTTGCATTATCCACCATACACATTCAAAGAAGAAGATAATGAAGTCACAAATTTGATTGAAAAATATAATGTTTCAAAAGTTGTCTATGGACACATCCATGCAAATTGTAAACAAAATTTAGTTTTAAACAAAAATGGAGTGGAATATTATTTGACTTCTTGTGATATTGTTGGGAACAAAATAATTGAAATTGATTGATTTTAATGAATTTAATACAGCGCTTGTTTAATGAAATTTTATTGACAATTATGGCTATAATATTGTAAAATGAAACGACTTGGAGAGTTACATGAAAAAAATTACTAAAATGTTATGTTGTGTTTTGGGACTTGGATTTTTGCTTGGCGGATGTGCAACAGTTGGTAGTATCCAAAACAGCAACAACGAATTGATTTATAATGGAAATTCCGCAGTTATGGTTGACGGATATCTTTATTATGGTAATGCATTTTCTGATATAAGTGCATTCTCTTCTGATAAAGATTATAAGAATGCTGCAAAATTGGGTTATCTTGCAAGATTAAATACAAACATCGATTTGGAAGCAAAAAGTGAAGATTATTCACCAAAAAATGTAGAAAAAGTTGCAGGAGAAGTTGCTGGATTTTCTAATGATTTTATGTTTGTGCTTGGAAATTACATTTATTATGCAACTCCAAACCGTCAAAAAGCATTGGACTCTGATGGTAATGCAAGCAACTACTATAACTATACAACCATTTACAGAAGCAAATTAAATGGTGATGGGAAAGCAAAACTTTACACAACAAATGGTGAAGTTTCTCAAATTGAAGTTTTGAAGTATGATGGAAATTATTATATCGTAATGCTTGCTGGCACCGATCTTATCAAAATTAAAGTTGGAAACAATGTCTCAGCTTCTGTTGTTGCAGAAGATGTTACAAGTGTGGCAATTCCTAAAACATATCAACAAGACAAAGCTGGAAGCACATTGGATTGGAATGGATACATCTTCTACACAACTACAAGGACAGATGAAGACAACACAGATATTTCTGGAAGTGATGTTAAGAGAGTTCTTGTTTCTGGAGGAGATGCCGAAGTAGTATTCCATGAACAAGGAACAACGGTTACTTTTGTTGGAAGAGAAAAAGATGTTTTGTTCTACACAAAGACTGGACATGAAACAGAAGTGTTTATGGCAGACTTGACAAATGACAATTCTAAAAATGCTTTTATAAACAACAGCAAACTTTTCTTTGCTTCATCAAGCATCAATGACTTAAACTTGGTTTCTACAGGGGTAGATTATGGTTATATCTTTACAAACTCATCAGGAAAGTTGATGTTTGTTGATGTTAGAAAAAACAGGTCTGGTGCAGTAAGTTTGCAAAGTGAAGGAACTGATGTTTCTGATTATAATGTATTGTTTATTTCTGGTAGAACAGTTTATTTGTCAACAACAACAGCAATTTACAAAGCAGAATTGTCATCATTGTTTAAGGATAATGGATATAGCACAGTTATAGCTTGCGACACAGTTGTAACAATGACAGCAATTTATGATGGAAATTTGTATGCTTTTGACGGAACTTATGTTTATTATTATGCAAAACTTGAAGAAGTAGAGACAGAAGAAGACTCTGACACTGCTGAAGAAGCTGAAACAGATGACAACTATTATTTATACAGAACAAAAGCAAGCAAAAGCTCTGAAGCTGATGCTGGAAAGGCTTATGAGTTGCTTGGAAAAACACAAATAGAATCAAGACAATCAAAATAAATTTGTATTAAATAAAAATCACGCATTAAAATTGCGTGATTTTTTGTTGTTATTTTTTATTGTTAAGATTATTTTGTTTCTTCATCTACAACTTCTGCAACTACATTTTCGCCTGTTGTTTTTTCTTTTGCTTTAAATGTTTTCTTTGAAGTTACTGTCATTGCAATGAAAACTGCTATAAATACAACCAAAAGTATAATTGTTGAGATCATTTGTGATAATCCATAGATGCAAGCAAAAGCAAAAAGGACAGATACAACGATGCTTATGATTGACAAAACAAATGTCAAAGTTTTCATGGCTTTTCCAAGTTTTTCATTTTTGATTACATTGCAGTCGCACAAAAGTGCAAGTGTCATTGCTACTATGTTTATCAAAACAAAAATCAACATAAACACAGATCCAAGACCTATAATAAATGACAACACATCCAACACATCAATTGAGCCAGAAGGTGTCAAAGTTGGAAGAAGACCTACTATTGTGTATGTTGATATTGTCATAATAAGTGGAATGGCAAACAAAATCAACATTAAAACATTTAAACCTAATGTAACTGAATCATAAACAATTTTCCTTTTACACATAATTCACCTCTCTTATTTAGAATATAATTTTATGCACAAAATGTCAAACAAAATTTTAATATTTAGAAATTTCTCTCAAAAAACATTTATTTTAACTTTAATCTCGGTTTAAAGTTTTATTTCTTTGAATTTCAATCACTTTTTTTGAAATTTTAATCATTTCGACAACATTGTATTTTTGCCGACAGAATTGTCAATATTTTTATTTAGATAAAAATAATTTTTGTGTTATCTTTATCTTGTTTTTGCAGAAGCAAAGGAAATTTATTAGATAAAGGAGATTATGACAATGGAAATTGTAAAAGAAACTAAACTGCCTAAAATTTATATAGCAGACAACACAGAAGATAACTCTATAATTGATTATTTTAAGAAAAATGACAATTTTGATTTTGTTGGAGCTAGCAGTGATGGTGCTTTGGTTGTTGAAGATGTTTTAAAACTTAAACCTGATGTTTTGGTCCTTGAAGTTATGTTGTCAAACTTGGATGGATTTGCTGTTCTTGACAAAATCAAAGTATTGAAAGAAAATATGCCAAAAGTGTTTTTTGTTTCCAATCTTTCTCACAGTGGATTTGTGACAAAAGCAATTCAATCTGGTGCAAGTTATTTTATGATTAAGCCTGTTTCTCCAGAAAATTTGGAAAACAGAATAAATGAAGTTTTAAACAATGGTCGTTCTCAAAGTGAGAACAAACAACTTGATGAAAAAATTTCAAACATATTTATAAGTATTGGAATACCAGCACACATCAAGGGTTATCAATTTTTGAGAGAGGCTGTCAAACTTGCCGTTGAAGAACCTGAAATTATTGGTTCTATCACAAAAAAACTTTATCCAACCATTGCAGAAAGATTTGAAACGAGTTCTAGCAAGGTTGAAAGAGGCATGAGACATGCTATTGAAGTTGCATGGAACAGAGGGAAAATTGAAAATATTAACAATATTTTTGGGCTTAAGATATATAATAGAAATGAAAAACCAACAAATGGAGAACTTATTGCTCTTATTGCTGACAAGATGATTATGGATGGTTGATGATATAGTTTTGAACAATTTTAATCTAAATTTGTCAAAAATTTTCGCTTTGGGTATTGAATTAAACTTTTTGTTGTGTTATAATGTGGATAACTTAGGAGGTTATCATGTCTAGAACGCTCTCAAAAATTTTAGTTATTTGTGCAATGGTCGTTTTGTTCCCACTTATGATTGTTGGCACAACATTTGCTGCTTACTATTCAATTGATGCTTCTGTCGTTGTAAAGGCATATACAAACAAAATTTCAAATTCTAGCGAAGCTTATGCTCAGGTAGTATATGATGGAAAAGCAGAACAAGACTTTACAATTACAGACAGCCACATGAAAGATATCAGCCTTAAAGCCGTTTCAAATGGTTATGATTTTAAAGGTTGGTTTGTTGGAGATGTTGAAGCTTATTCTATCGCTCACACAGATGGAAGCGTTTCATTCGTTTCTACAGATGCAGAACTTAATGCTGCAATCACTGATTATGAAAAACTTTTAGCCGTTTTTGAAATTAAAGAATTTGATGTAAGATACAGTTACAAAGCAAATCCTACTGATGATGTTGCTACAAGCACAACACCAGAAAACGATGATGCTGATGCAACACTTAGAACTTACAGTTATGGAGATACTCTTCCTGTATTGACTTATGAAGGAAGCAATTACAAATTTTTAGGCTGGAGAATTGTTGGAGATTCAACAGAAAAGATTTATACAACTGCTGACTTTGATTTTGCTGAAGATATCACTTTGACTGCTGTTTGGCAAGAACAAAGCAAGATCTCTGTAACATATTACAAAGAAGATGGAACTGTTTTGAATACAGTTGAAATCTACACAAACGAACACTATGAATTTGAAGATCCATATACAATTATGGCTGAAAATCAAATTGAAGCACAAGATGGATACACTTATGCTTGGCAAGATGCAAATGGGAATGTAATCACTGAAATCAGTGGAGAAACAGAAAACTTTGATGTTTACTTGAAAGAAAGTTTGGTTGTTTATAATGTAAATGTAAACACAAATGGTGCACAATACAATGGACAATCAGAAGTTAGTGTAAACTTTACAGTTCTTGATACAAGTGAATTGAGTGCTTTGACAGATGGAACAAAATGGGCAACTGATTATACATTCCACAAAGTTACTGGACTTATGTATAATGGTTCTTCATATGACTTGGCTGATTCAACTTCAAACATCGTAAATGCTATTGTTGCTGCTTATCCAAATGGAACAGAAACAAATCTTGAACTTGATGCAGTTATCACAAAATATTTCACAAACTTCACAATTGAAAATCCAGTAGCTTGCTATACTAACATCAATGAAATTGTTGAAGATGTATATTTGCTTAATGACTTGGATGGTGAAGGTTATAAAGTATATGTGACAAATGGTGCTTCTACAATGACTATTGGAAAATTGTTGGGATTGAAATCTGACGACGGAAATGTAACTCAACTTTATGCAAAAGATAGTCAATCAGATAATGGAATTGAAGTTAACCTTGATGGTTTCAACATTACTATTGGTGGATCAAGCAAATATTATAAAGTAACAATGGATATGACAGTTAATGATTTGATTCAACTTATCGTTGACAATTATCCAGAAACAGAACTTACTGATACATTTACAATCACAGAAATTAGAGCTTTGTTTAAATAAAATAAAAAATTATAAAATTTTTATAAAATAAGTTGACAGCGCTTCTCTAAGTATGTTAAACTTAGAGAGCGTTTAGGGAGTTTAGCTCAGCTGGGAGAGCATCTGCCTTACAAGCAGAGGGTCATAGGTTCGAGCC